>JACCDQ010814817.1_pt1 | contig 32636 bp, 25 predicted proteins | sample 7446031 | NCBI WGS metagenome assembly JACCDQ01 (sample SAMN15323442, study PRJNA562643) | freshwater metagenome | isolation source: river surface water | place: USA:Blue River Watershed | collected 2017-08-17 | reverse complement strand
TGGCCCAGGAGCTGCCGGTGCTCAATTAGAAGGCAGTAAAGATTTTTCGAAAAACTTTATGCATACGTATGGTGTGCCAACGGCGGCTTCGGAAACATTTACGAAAGATACGATCGAGGCGGGTTTAACCTATTTGGAAAAACAGACATTGCCCATCGTCTTGAAGGCTGATGGCCTTGCGGCGGGCAAGGGTGTGATTATTGCGCAAACACTTGCGGAAGCACAAACCGCATTGAAAGAAATGTTGTTGGATGCTAAGTTTGGAGCTGCATCTGACAAAGTTGTGATTGAGCAATTTTTACGTGGTATTGAGTTGTCTGTTTTTGTCTTAACGGATGGCGAAAATTATGTAGTCTTACCGGAAGCGAAAGATTACAAACGTATAGGTGAAAATGACGAAGGCTTAAATACTGGTGGTATGGGCGCCGTTTCACCGGTACCGTTCGCTACACCCAAATTCATGGAGGTCGTGGATCAAAAAGTGATCAAACCGACGCTCGCTGGATTGAAAAAAGAAGGTATCCCCTATCAGGGATTTATTTTTATTGGATTAATGAATCACGAAGGGGAACCTTATGTGATTGAATACAATGCTCGGATGGGTGATCCCGAAACGGAAGTAGTCTTACCTAGAATCGAATCGGATTTCTTATCTTTGCTTCTTGCGACTGCACGCGGCACTTTGAATGAAGAAAAAATTCAAATCTCCGAGCAATTTGCCGTGACAACCATGGTTGTTGCTGGCGGTTACCCGGAGGATTACAGGAAGGGTGATTTGATAAGTGGAATAGACCAAGTGACAGACGCATTAGTTTTCCAGGCGGGTACGCGGGAAGAAAATGGACAAATTTTGACTAGTGGGGGGCGAGTAATTGCACTCACAGCAACTTCAAATACCCTGGAGAAGGCGATACAAAAGTCTCAAAAGGCGGCCCAATTGGTCCAATTTGAAGGTAAAAACTTTAGAAGAGATATTGGTCTCGACATCCTGCGTTACAAAGGATAAGCGATCGATGGAATCAATAGATTATGGCATGTAAATCGTGTTCAACGGGATCCTGCGGATCCAAAGGTGTAGAGGGAGAAGTTGTTTCAGGCTGTCAAAGTAATGGCGGTTGTGGCACAGGTGGTTGCAACAAAATGAATGTTTTTGATTGGCTTTCCGACTTGGATGTCCCTCAATTTCAGCGTTTTCATGTCGTAGAGATTAAATTCAAAGGCGGTCGCAAAGAGTATTTTAGAAATTCAAATGGCTTGATGCTTCATACGGGCGATGCTGTCATGGTGGAATCGACCACAGGAATTCACCTTGGTGTTGTGTCATTGCAGGGCGAATTAGTGCGTTTGCAATTGATGAAAAAGTCGATCAAAGACGATGATAACTTGAAGAATATCATCCGAATCGCCAGCGAAAAAGACCTCGAAAAACATGCTCAAATGATTGCGCGTGATATGCCGACGATGTATCGAGGCCGACAAATCATTGGGGATCTTAAACTAAACATGAAGCTTTCGGATGTTGAATTTCAATCGGATGGAACGAAAGCTATCTTTTATTATTCTTCTGAAGACCGCGTTGATTTTCGCGAGCTGATCAAATTATTAGCCACTGAGTTTAAGGTGCGGGTAGAAATGAAACAAATTTCTTCGCGCCAGGAGGCTGGCCGTTTAGGTGGAATAGGCGTTTGCGGACGTGAATTGTGCTGTTCGACGTGGCTGACCGACTTTAAAAATGTAACCACTTCTGCGGCTAGATATCAAAACTTATCCCTGAATCCGGTTAAATTAAGTGGTCAATGTGGCCGTTTAAAATGCTGTTTAAATTACGAATTGGAGACGTACATGGATGCGCTTAAAAGCATCCCGACGATCGAAGGGCGTTTAAAAACAAAAAAAGGAGAAGCCATTTTACAGAAGACGGATATTTTCAAACGCATGATGTGGTTTGGAATCGTTGGAGAAGAAGCGATTTGGATCCCAGTTAGCTGTGACCGCGTCAAAGAAATCATTGACTTAAATAAAAAAGGAATCATCCCAGAGTCATTTAGTGACTTAAATCCAGATGCACCAGTTGCTGAGAAACCAAGCCTATCTGAATTGAATTCAGATTTAGAACGGATGGACAAAAAATACGGTGGCAAAAAACCAGCGTCTAGCAACGGGAAAGGTGGTAATCGCGGAGGACGTGATCGTTTTGAAAATAGAGGATCTCGCCCAGATCGTGGCCCAAGACCCGATAACCGAGGACCAAGACCAGTTGGCGACAACCCAAATGCCGACGGTTCCTCTCCCGAAAATCGTGGACCAAGACCTGAGAGAGGACCGCGTCCAGAAAGAGGTCCTAGACCGGATAACCGGGGACCACGTCCAGAACGTGCGCCACAACCAAATGCAGAGGCAAATCCGACACCAGAAGGCGGAGCTGCGGATGCAACGGGTCAGCCGAAGCCATTTAAAAAGAAGTTTAAGAAAAAGTTTAAGCCAAGACCTCCGCGTGAAGGTGGATCGTCAGAAGCACCCTCAGCCTAATAAACATGAAAGTAACCTTTAACATTTTATGGGTTATGGGATTGATAAGCCTCCTGAGTAGCTCTTGTCAATCAGACGCGGTTTTTGACCAATCCGAATCATTGGCGACCAATGGCTGGGTTCAAAAAAAACACCTTAATTTTCCATTTGAAATTCAGGATACGCTCAAGTCCTATGATTTGCGCGTTGCGATCCGTCAATCAAATGAATACCCCTTTTACAATTTGTATTTCAATTGCCGTTTGATTCAAGATCCTCAAAATATTTGGAAAAAAGCATTTGCCGAGGCCATTCTGTACGATCCCAAAACAGGCAAACCCAAAGGGGGTGGCGTAGGTGATATGTACAGTCACACCTATACGATATTCAAGGGATTGAAATTCCCTCGTCGTGGAAAATACCACGTTGAACTAGAACAATACATGCGAACTGATACACTCGCAGGTGTTGTTTCCATAGGAGCCTCATTAGCCCCTAGCCCTCAATAGCCATGGCCAAGATAGACGACATTGATAAACAAATTTTGGCATTCTTGCACGAGGATGCATTCTTGTCGAATAAAGAAATGGCCACACGCCTCGGCATGAGCGCCACGCCGGTTCATGAACGGATTAAACGCATGGAAAAAGAGGGTGTCATCACCGGCTATCGCGCCATGATTAACCCGAATAAACTGGGCAAATCGCTTACCGTATTTTGTGATATTTCATTGAAAGAACATGCCGCAGACTATTTGAAACAATTTGAAACCGACGTCATGTCGCTACTTGAGGTTCAAGAATGTTACTGCGTTTCAGGACATAGTGATTTCCTTTTAAAAATCGTCGTGTCAGATATGGACGAATACCGGAATTTTATCTTACATAAATTGGCCAGCATCAAGAATATCGGCAATGCACAGAGCCATTTTGTTATGAACCAAATTCAAAACGAACAAATTTTACCTTGGCTAAATCAAGGAAAAAAAGAATAAACCTACAATTGAGGATAGCCAACTAAGCAAAACTCAGTAACTTAAATTTTGATTTAAACCGTTTGACTATTAACACATGAATAAAGTAACGAAATCGATCCTTGGAGTTTTGATCGTGGCCCTGGTTTTAGGACTGGCCTTTTATCCAAAAATCAAAAAATCTTTCAGTAAAGAAAAGACGGAAGATGCCAAAAAAGACAAGAATGGCAAAGGGGGTAAAACCGCCGTCATCGTTACTGTCGTTAAATCCACCCGATTAGATGATTTAATTAGCTCGACGGGGTCGATATTGGCCAACGAAGAAGTTGAGGTGCGCTCTGAAATCGCAGGTCGAATTATTTTATTAAACATCAAAGAAGGTGATGTTGTCAAAAAAGGAACCGTATTATTCCGCATCAATGATGATGATTTACAAGCCCGTCTACGCAAATTAGGATTCAATAAGAAATTAGCGGAAGATAATGAAGCACGCCAAAAAGTCCTTTTGCAAAAAGAAGCTATTTCTCAACGTGAATATGATATCGCTGTCAACTCCGTTAATACCATTTCAGCAGATATTGAAGATTTGAAAGCCCAAATTTTGAAAACAACGGTACTAGCTCCTTTCTCAGGTACAGTTGGCTTCCGTTATGTTTCGTTAGGAAGCTACATTTCGCCGACAACTCGTATAGCTACGTTAACAAATACAAATCCGGCGAAAATCGAATTCTCAATTCCTGCAAAATACGCAACAGCTATTCGCAAAGGGAGCACGATTGAATTCGTAACAGAAAGCGAAGAAAAAATGTACCGCGGAAATGTTTATGCCATTGACCCAAAAATCGACCCATTAACACGTACACTTCAAATTCGTGCATTAGCTCCAAATCCATCTGGAACCTTAGTTCCTGGAGCATTTGCAAAAGTAAACTTGATCTTGAAAACGAAAGGAAGCGCGATCTTGGTTCCTACGGAAGCGGTCGTTCCTGAAGCTAAAGGTAACCGGGTATTCGTGGTCAAAAATGGCAAGTCTGTTCCTGTAAAAGTGGAATTGGGCAACCGTGGTGAGAAAAATGTAGAAATTACCAAAGGTTTAAGCATTGGTGATACGTTGATTACCAATGGAATCATCCAAGTGAAACCCGATGGAGAAGTTGAAATTAAAGAAGTACTTCAATAATTAACATGCTCTGGAATCGGTCTGTATGGCAATATAAATGGCGCAAGCTAGCCCATGTGCTAGCGGCTCAAATTGCCTATGTCCGTTTGTTTACGAAAATTCGGAATCAGAAACGTCAGCATCCAAACGATACGTTCGTTGGCATTTTACTCGCTGAACACCTCGGCGACATTGTGGCGGCCGAACCCATCATCGATGCCTTGACCCATAAATTCCCAAACGCTAAAATCACTTGGATCATTAAGCCGGCGTTTCGGGCATTGCTTGAAAATCATCCGAAAATCGAATGGCTAATCGATGAGCCAAGTGTATTATTTAGCATGTATGTAACAAAAAATCATCCGTTTGATGTGTTTTACAACTTACATATGAATGAATTGCGCAGTGATGCATTTTTTCCGGGTCGGTTTTTAGAAAATCCAAAAGCGTTGGAACTTGGCTTAACAAAAGCTAATTACTTGCATCATTTCAATTTGTTGGAAGTAGTTTCCCAATTGGCCGACCTAGGAAAACTAGGTGGCTATCCCCATATCTACCTTGAAAAAGGTGCAAAAAAAACCCCTGTAACAAAACCCTACTGGGTAATTCATCGTAAATCCAATGCACAAATGCGCGATTGGCAGGATTCATTATGGTGTCAACTGCTTGATCAAATCATCGCAGAAAATGATGTCCATGTGATTGAAATCGGTGTCATCGAACCTCTTTCCTATCAATCTCCTAAATTCCAATCGCTTGTAGGGAAAACGAGCTTAAGCGAAACGTTACAGATTATTCGCGATGCAGAATTTTTCATCGGTGTAGAATCAGGGCCAGCGCATATTGCAAATGCATTTCGTATACCTGCGCTGATTCTTTGCGGCCGATTTGTGAATTTCGACCGATATAATGTGTATTCTGGCGCTTACCAACAAGATGGAATAGCGCAGATAGTATTTAATTCTAAAGGCACGGCGTCCGAATTAACGTTCGAGGATGTCTACGCCCAACTACCTCAAAAAAACCTAGCATAACATATGGCCTCTTTATCAGAAACTAGTATTAAACGCCCTGTCCTATCCATTGTGATGTCGGTATCGATCATCGTTTTTGGATTGATTGGGTATTCCTATTTGGGTATTCGTGAATATCCTTCCGTTGATCCGCCAGTCGTTACCGTGCAGACAAGTTACACGGGGGCGAATGCAGACATCATCGAGTCTCAAATCACGGAACCGCTGGAGGAATCGATCAATGGTATTGCCGGGATTAAAACGCTTTCCAGTTCGAGTCGGGATGGTCGCTCAAATATTACGGTGGAATTTGATTTAGCTGTAAATATTGAGGATGCTGCCAATGACGTTCGTGACCGTGTTTCTCGCTCGATGGCTCTACTTCCTAAAGACGTAGATCCACCTGTTGTATCCAAAGCAGATGCGGATTCAAATCCGATTTACAATCTAAATATCTATTCAAATACACGTGATTTACTGAGTCTAAATGAGATTGCGACACGTAATGTGAAAGAGAAACTTCAAACCATTCCAGGGGTTTCTTCTGTTCAAATGTGGGGCGAAAAGAAATATGCGATGCGTTTGCATATTGACCCAGAACGTTTAGCCTCATTCCGCTTAACGGCACCTGATATTGTTAGTGCCCTGACCAAACAAAATATCGAACTTCCGTCAGGTAGTATCGAAGGTAATAACACGGAATTAACGGTTCGTACACAAGGTCGTTTGACGACTGTAGAGGACTTCAATAACCTAATCATCCGCGAGGAAGGCGACCGTTCTGTGAAATTTTCTGATGTGGGTAATGCCGAATTAGCGCCAGAGAATGAGAAAACATTCTTTAAGCGGGACATGGTACCTATGATTTCCATTGCCGTGGTTCCGCAACCAGGGTCAAATCAAATCGATATCGTCGATCAGATCCACAAAAAGATGAAGCAAATTCAAACCACGATCCCGAGTGATGTGATTTTGAAAGAAGGATTTGACAACACCAAATATGTACGTAAATCCATCGAGGAGGTAGAGGAAACCATCATGATCGCTATTTTATTAGTGACGATCGTTATCTTCCTTTTCTTACGTGACTGGCGTTCTACCATCATTCCATTGACTGCCATTCCTGTATCATTAATTGGGGTGTTCTTCTTTATGTATTTGGCCGGATTTTCGATCAACGTATTAACGCTATTAGGTATCGTCTTGTCAATCGGACTCGTGGTGGATGACGCGATTGTTGTACTTGAAAACATTTATTCGAAAATCGAGGAAGGTTTAACTCCATGGCAAGCAGCATTAGCTGGATCAAACGAAATTTACTTCGCCGTTATTTCGACAACCGTGACCTTGGCAGCTGTATTCTTACCTGTAATCTTCTTGGAAGGTATTACGGGCCAATTGTTCCGCGAATTTGGTATCGTCGTCGCTGGATCCGTAATCATCTCGGCTTTCGTCTCATTGACCTTAACGCCGATGTTAAGCTCGAAATTACTGAAAGGTGGTCATTCAAAGCCTTGGTTTTACAATGTAACCGAGCCATTCTTTGTTTGGATGACGCAGGCATATGAAAGTTCATTGAATTCATTTTTAAAAGTTCGTTGGATTGCCTGGGTAATGATGGTTGGCCTAATCGGTATAATTTATACCCTATTCAAAACAGGTGCCATTCCATCCGAATTAGCTCCACTTGAAGACCGTGCTCAAATGCGAATTAGCGCAACCGCACCAGAAGGATCCACTTTCGAGTACATGCTCAACTTCACCGATGAGATCACGAATTTCATCATGAAAGAGATTCCGGAATCAGAACGCAGTGCCATTTATACGATTACGTCTCCGGGCTTTGGAAATGCAGGTTCAAATTCAGGTATGATCCGTATTTTGTTAAGTGATACGACGAAGCGTAGAAGCCAACAAGAAATTGTGGATGCTATTCAGCCTAAAGTGAAGAAATTTACGGGGGCAAAATCAATTGTCATTCAAGAGCCGACATTACAAACGGGCCAACGAGGTGGCGGTGGTTTACCAGTAGCTTTCGTAATTCAAGCCCCAAATTTTGACAAATTGAAAAAAATGATGCCGCAGTTTATGGCGAAGGTGCGTGAATCATCCAAATTTGAGATGTCGGACATCAACCTGAAATTCACGAAGCCGGAATTGCGCCTAGAAATCGACCGGTCAAAAGCGCAAAACCTGGGTGTTTCAATTCAAGATGTTGCCCAAACTTTACAATTAGGGCTTTCTGGTCGTCGATTTGGCTATTTCATCATGGATGGAAAACAATATCAAGTGATCGGCCAAATCAATCGTTCCTTGCGAAATGATGTCAATGATTTGAAATCACTTTACGTTAAGAACAACCGTGGCGATTTGATCCAATTGGATAATATGGTAAAGATCACAGAGCAGAGTACCCCTCCGCAATTGTTCCGTTTCAACCGCTATTCAGCGGCTACAGTCACAGCTCAAATGGCCAAAGGAGTAACGCTAGGTGAGGCCCTTGACGAAATGGATAAACTGGCCAAAGAAACATTCGATGAATCTTTCTCGACAGCATATGACGGTCAAAGTAAACAATTCAAAGAGTCTAGTTCTTCATTACTCTTCGCTTTTGCTTTAGCGATCTTATTGATCTATCTGATTCTTTCTGCGCAATTTGAAAGTTTTGTCGATCCGTTTATCATCCTATTTACGGTACCATTAGCCGTGGCGGGAGCGCTTTTATCACTTTGGGATTTTGGCCAAACATTAAACATTTTCTCTCAAATCGGTATCATTGTACTCATTGGTCTTGTGACAAAGAATGGTATTTTGATTGTGGAATTTGCGAACCAACAAAAAGAAACGGGATTATTGAAAATGGAAGCGGTGAAAAACGCAGCGTCTGCTCGTTTCCGCCCAATTATCATGACATCGCTTTGTACGATTTTAGGTATTTTACCTATCGCGCTTGCCTTAGGTTCTGGATCACAAAGCCGTGTTTCCATGGGTATCGCCGTTGTAGGTGGTATGTTATTCTCGACAACTTTAACACTTTACATCATTCCAGCGATTTACAGTTACATGTCATCAAGCCGGAAAAAAGTTGAGCATGACTAAAGATGAGATTTGGATGCAACGTGCCTTAGACCTAGCCTTGTTAGGCGATGGGCACGTAGCACCCAATCCATTAGTTGGCTGTGTCATCGTTCATGACGACCAGCTTATAGGTGAAGGATATCATGCCCAATATGGTGGTCCGCACGCGGAAGTAAATGCTTTTCGAAGCTTAAAACAATCCGCTAAAGGTGCGACTGTTTATGTCACCCTAGAACCATGTAGTCATTTTGGAAAAACTCCACCTTGCGCTGATTTACTGATTCGAGAACAAGTTGGCCGCGTCGTTATCTGCAATTTGGACCCCAACCCATTAGTTGCTGGAAAAGGAATTGAAAGACTAATACAGGCTGGCATCACCGTTGACACAGGTATATTAGCTACCCAGGGGGCTCAAATCAATCATAAATTTTTTCATTTCCATGAAAAATCCAGGCCTTGGATAACACTCAAGTTTGCGGAATCTGCAGATGGATTTATCGCCCGAGAAAATGGAGAACCCGTTGCATTTTCGAATAAGGTGAGTCAACAACTCGTTCACAAACTACGTACACAACATCAGGCAATTTTGATTGGGGTTAATACGGCGAATACTGATAATCCAAAATTAGATGCTCGATTTTGGCCAGGAAATTCACCGATTCGCATGGTCGTTGATCCTAAAAACAGAATGCGGCGAGACATTCAGCTGCTGCAAGATGAAGCTCCTTTACTTATTTTCACATGCGAATATAATTTTTCAGAAGGAAATAAACAGTGGATTGCACTTGGTGATAACCTTTTAAAAGGGATCATGGAATACGGCGGTTTACATGGAATTCAATCCATTCTCGTAGAGGGGGGAACGCATACGCTGGAGGCATTTTACCAGGCGGGACTTGCCGATGAAATGATAAAAATAAAATCAGTAGTATGTCTTGAAAAAGGTATCAAAAGTCCCTTTAAAGGCCTTTTATGGGAATTAATGGAACAAGTTGGTTCTGATAATTCTTGGCTACAGGTCAAAGAAAATTTGGCCCAATAGATATAAATTAAGACTCAAAATAATGGCGCTTATGATCCAAGCGCTAACAGTCAGCCAAGTTGCATTAACAAATTTACCCATCTTTTTAGCGTCACTTGTAAACCAAACTAAAGGAATTACCGCAAAACTTAGTTGCATCGAAAGAACAACCTGACTAAAAATTAACAAATCTCCAATCTTACTTTCTCCCCAAATCCAAGTAATAAAGAAGGCGGGTAATATGGCAAGCATGCGTGTTATCAGTCGGCGAATCCAAGGTTTCAAACGCAACTCGAGGAACCCTTCCATGACAATCTGACCAGCTAGGGTCCCAGTCAACGTAGCATTCTGTCCGGACGCTAATAAGGCTATGGCAAATAGAATTGCGGCCCAACGACTCCCCAAGGCTGGGTTTAATAATTCAAACGCATCGCGAATATCAGCCACGTGTTGTTGGCCACTCCAATGAAAAGCAGCAGCAGCTAAAATCAGGATGGCCGCATTGACAAAAAAAGCTAAAGAAAGTGAAATGGTTGAATCCCACGTCGCGTATTTAATCGCATGGCTGCGTTGTTCATCCGTATGTGCAAAAGCTCGAGTTTGAACAATGCTTGAATGCAAATACAAATTATGCGGCATCACTGTCGCGCCCAAAATCCCAATCGCTACATATAATTGATTCGAATCCTGAAAGATTCCTGGACTCGGAATAAGACCTCTTAAAACAGGCCCAATAGCAGGTTGCGCAATAAAAATTTCATACAAGAAACACAAACTGATCACGCCCAAAAGTGCCAATACAATTGATTCAAGCACTCGAAATCCTCTATTTTGAAAATATAAAATCAGAAAAACATCAAGAATCGTAATCGCAATACCACCCAAAATCGGTATCCCAAATAGCAAATGCAAAGCTAACGCAGATCCGATGACCTCTGCCAAATCACAAGCAGCAATGGCCGCTTCACATATCAACCACAAGAAAATGGCAACAGGTTTTGAAAATGCATCTCCGCAGGCTTGTGCTAAATCACGCCCTGTAGCAACCCCCAGCTTAAGAGCTAAATGTTGCAAAAGAATGGCGAACAAACTCGAAATTAAAATGACTGATAATAGCGTATAACCAAACTGAGCTCCTCCAGCTAAATCAGTGGCCCAGTTGCCTGGATCCATATACCCTACGGCCACCATAAATCCTGGGCCCATAAAAGCCCGTAGATTCTTCCAAAAACCGCCTCCTTGCGGAATAGGAATAGTCGCATAGACTTCACTAAGTGAGTGGGTTTTAACTTCTGAGCGCCAAGGTTTCGACATAGACAAATAACGAAAATCAAATATAGAGAATATTCTAAAATAATTTTTAGACTTGCCTAAAAATAATATTAGCAAAAATTTAGTACTTTTGATTTTCAAACTAATGCTATGAGCATATCCTTTGCTGAAGAAAACTACCTCAAGATCATATACCGACTTTCAGAGTCGACTACAGAGGATATTTCAACAAATGCAATCGCCGAATTAACTCAGAATAAGGCCGCTTCAGTTACCGACATGCTTCGAAAAATGTCTGAAAAGGGCTGGGTGAACTATCAAAAATACCAAGGTGTACGATTAAGCGCCGTTGGCGAAAAGATTGCCTTAGATATTGTGCGTAAACATCGATTGTGGGAGGTATTCTTGGTCAATAAAATGGGCTTCAACTGGGACGAAGTACATGAAATTGCCGAACAATTGGAACATATTGAGTCAGAGGTACTCATCGATAAATTGGATGCCTTTTTAGATTACCCACGTACAGATCCACACGGTGATCCTATACCGAACAAAAAAGGAGAATTACCGCAATTGGGATATGTACCATTGGCTAATATGCCGATCGGCAAAGCAGGAAATCTCGTGGGGGTTGCTCAAGATTCTGCCGTATTTCTACAGCTTTTAACCAAGCTAAACTTGAATTTGGGGGCGAAATTAGAAATCACTGAAATCAATGCATTTGATTTATCTGTTTCTCTTCGAATTGATGGGAATGCACCCGTATTAATCAGCCATGAAGTGGCCAAAAACGTGTTAGTTAAACGCTAGCTTAATAAATCCAAGACTTCGTCTTCGCTCAACGCACGTAAAATACTTTCATCTGAGGTAACTAAGTCATTCGCCAAATCCAATTTGCGTTGTTGCAACGATAGAATTTTCTCCTCTACCGTCTCTTTACTGATAAACTTGTATGTGAATACCGTTTTCTTTTGTCCGATCCGGTGAGCACGGTCGATCGCCTGGGCTTCCGCAGCTGGATTCCACCAGGGATCTAATAAGAATACATAATCTGCAGCTGTTAAATTCAAACCAACCCCACCTGCTTTAAGCGAGATTAAGAAAACGGATTGACCATCCTCTTTTTGGAAACTTTCAACCTGTCCCATCCGATCGGATGTACTTCCATCTAAATAGGCATAAGCGATTCCTCGTTCATCCAATGCTTTCCGAATCAAGCCCAGATGCTGAACGAATTGACTAAAGATTAATACTTTATGATGTTGCTCAAGTACCGTTTCCAACTTCTCTAAAACGGCCTCCATTTTACCTGATTCCCCCGTAAATCCATCTTCACACAGAGCAGGGTGGTTGGCCAATTGGCGCAATTTCGTTAAGCCTTGTAAAACAGAGAAACGTGATTTCTGTAAGCCTTCATCCTTAATCTGCTTCAATAACACATCGCGATAGAACGATTTCGTCTTATCATATAAACGTTCTTGCTCCTCTGACATCGCACAGTACGTAATCGACTCCATCTTTTCAGGCAAGTCGGCCGCCACCTGACGCTTCTCTCTCCTTAATAAATAAGGCTTAATTAAGAAATATAAGCGCTTTTTCTGATCACCATCTGCCTTTTTCTCAATTGGTATTTGAAAAGAATCCTTGAAATATCGCTGCGTTCCAAGCAATCCTGTATTGACAAAATTCATCTGCGACCATAAGTCCATCGTGGAATTTTCCAGCGGTGTACCTGTCATCACTAAACGGAATTTGGCATTTAATTTTTGAACAGCTTTCGTAATATTCGCTAATGGATTTTTGATTGCCTGAGACTCATCTAAAATCACGTAGCTAAATTGCTGTTTCTCAAACCAATCAATATCTGAGCGAACCATTCCAAACGAACACAAGATCAAATCTACCTTACCGATCTGTGCTTGCAATTTTTCGCGTTGAGGTCCGCTATAAACTAAGACACGTAACTGAGGCGTGAATTTCTTTGCCTCCATCTCCCAGTTATACAAAAGCGAAGTGGGCATCACCAATAATGTAGGTAAGGTCTCCCCTTGCTCCTTCAGACTTTGTAACAAACAAAGCGTTTGTACCGTCTTTCCAAGACCCATATCATCCGCCAAACAGGCACCTAAACCTGCCGCTTGACGCGTACGCATCCACCGGTAGCCCTCGAGCTGATAAGGTCGAAGCGTCCCTTTGAAATTTTTAGGAACTGGGAATTCTTTGGTTTCTAACTTTAAATCATTGAGTGTTTTTGTCTTTAATGACGTCTTCACCAAATCTTGGTTTTCCCACTCTTGAATCAATTGAAAATGCTGTCTGCGCAGATAAACCCCATCCTCACCAGGACGTGTTTCTGAGAAATAGAATAAATCCTGGTAGTCGTGAAACCAGTTATCAGGAATAATAGCAATAGAACCATCTGGCAAGTGGAATTCTTTTTTCTTTTGAAGAATCAATTGACGAATCTTCAGAAATGGAATCTGGAATTGCCCAAATGAAATAATTGCCTGAATATCAAACCAGTCAAATTTTTCTCCAATTCGAATACTAATTTCAGGCTTACCCAAGAAGTAACGTGGCGCAGAGCCATCTCCTTTAAACTGAACTGTAAAACCTGCTTGATCTAAATCTTGTTTGTGGGCGGTCAACCACTGTACGGCATCAGAGCGAGAAATCGTCGCACGGCCGTCTGCTTCCATCGGCAATCCCATCGTTTTCAAACTCTGAAAACTACGCTTTTCTTTAACCAGCGATCGCATAATCTTTTGAAATGCATAGCTGTCCCCTTTCTTTTCAAATAACACATTTGCCTCCGCAGCCAAGCCATCCCAAGGAAAACGGTTATTGCCATATTGAAAAGACAACACAAATTGCCAACGATCCGCTGCTTCTAAAGCCTTTTTAGAACTAGGCTTTTCATCCCCATCAATCTTCGGAACTATCGGTCCGTAAGACAATAAATATTGGCAATTCTTCTCGGTATTCGTGATTTCAAAACCTTTGGCATGCACCGGATAACGCGCAACCATTGCTTTCACAAACTTTCGAAAGTAGTCTTCTTCCATGTTTTTAGGAATGACCACAAACTTTTTGTTCAGAAAAGCACGAAGTTTTTTGCCTTCTAACTGCGGCTTGAAATGATATAATTTCTGATTTAAAAGCATCCAAGCCGGCTCATCACATAAGATGAGCGCGTCCTTGTATTGAAACTCTAACTTGTTTCCTTGATATTTTAACGACGGAAAATAATGTGTATTCTCTTCATTTCGCATGAAATGGAATAATACTTCGACCGCTTCTGCTTGGATTTGCACCGACTGCCTCATCGGGTTTCCATCATTTCCCATGATGAAAAGTGTTTTATCTGGACAAATCAACTCGAATATTTGGCCACGCCGACGTTCAATATTGGCATTCACCGCCTCAGCAATTTCCTTATCTCCTTTCTCAGGATCAAAGGTCTTCAGATAAAACTCCTCAATTGTCTTACGCTTAGAGGTATTGTATTTTTCAAAAATAGCCGCTGGCTTCATTCCCTCGATCAACTTCACACAAGCTTCGTCACGTTCATCTAAGCCCGCCGCAAATTCATGGTAATTACGCGTAGTAAGTGTTTGATATTCCCACGTAAGCTGTCCCTTTTCATTTAATTGCACGACGAACACCTCGAACAAATAGCCCAGGCATTCATGTGACAACAAGGAGTAAACAACCTGAAAAGGTTTGTTCGGGGAGATCTTCATGTGCTACAAAAAACTCAATCGAGCGAATTACAAGCGTAAAACCTTCAAAAATAAGGGTTTTTCATGAATTAATGATTTTTTTGCACATATTTTATGCTAGACCTTCTGAAGTCTCAAGCAAGTCCATTGCTCTTTTTCTGTTTGTGCCTGCAACAATAATCCGTAGGAAGCAGCTGACTCTTCAAGCAAAGGCACATCGGACGCGTAAAACCCACTTAAAAACAAATAGCCTCCAGGAACAATGCGTTTAGCATATTCTTCCATTTCATCCAATAGAATATTCCGATTGATATTTGCTATCAATACATCATAGGGTGTGGTATCCTCATCACGAATGGTACCTTGCGCAAACGTAACGGCAACGCAATCATTAAGTGCCGCATTTTCAATGGAATTCTCCACGGACCACGAATCGATATCAAAACCATGCACACGAGCAGCACCACGCTTCAGCGCAACAAATGCTAGAATTCCAGTTCCTGTACCAGCATCCAATACTGACTTTTCGGTTAAGTCAATTTCCAGTAAGGCCGCGACCATCAGAGCGGTGGTCTGATGATGACCTGTACCAAAAGACATTTTGGGATTAATGACAACTTCTAGGGGAACCGACAAATCAGGCTCATGAAAACTAGCTCGAATATATACTTGATCTGAAATGCGAATCGGATCGTAATTTGTTTCCCAAACCGCATTCCAATTCTCCTTTTCAATGTCATTATAAACAACATCGATTGGGCCTAAAAAACGATAGCGGTCAACAATTTCTTGCGCTTGCGCTGCTTCATATACATCTATTGGACAATAGGCAGCTATCCCACGATCGAGATCCTCAAAAATATCAAAACCAATCTCGCCCAATTCGGCCATTAAAATATCCGTTATTTCAGCCGATGCTGAAATAAGCAATTGCTTCGTAGCCATGTTAAGATTTATTTGTCGGTAGGTGGATTGGGATCTTTTTTACCAAAAACTGAAAAATGAATGTAGCGCTTAGGTTGCGTTCTAAAATCGATTAAGAGGCGATCCAAGTCAACGATCGTCTTATTCAAGCCTGTATATAGCGAATCATTCGTCATGAATTTACCTGCACTACCTTGGCCTTGCTCTAACTTCGTAACGATCCGTTGGAGCGAAGTAATCGCTCGCCCAGCCTCTTGGATCGTTTGACCGATACGAGCTGCTTGAATGGAATCGGCAACAGAATTAAATTTTGTCAACAAGGGTTTTAACTGCTTTTCTGTTTCGGTCAGACTTTGAGACAGCGCACGCATGTTGGCCGTAATCTGCTTGATATTCACGCTATTCTCAGCCACCAACGTATTTACGGAACCATTAATATTCGAAACTGCGCTATTGGAATTCTCAATTAAGCGATTCAAATAAGTCCCTGTTTTTTCAAATTTGGTACTCACTTTCCGAAAAGAAACTAGTAAGGAATCTGCATTCGACAAGACAGGCAATGCGCGCTCTTTTAACAAAGAAGAAAGTCCTTTTTCGTTAACACCGGTAATCGTTGATTCGTCAGCTAATGCGCCTGTTCCCAATAATTCTAAACGAATTACTTTTCCGCCAAGCAAGGCTCCGTCAGATAATATTGCCACGGTTTTGTCTGGCAAAATCAATCCTTTATTGACCCAAATCTCTACTTTAATTTTATTCCCGTCAGCTGGATCTAAGAACACCTTCTTTACCTTTCCTACCTCGACCCCATTCACCATCACAAGATTGGATGCGGTTAACCCGTCGACATTATCGTATTGAATGTAAAAGGTATTTGACTTCGAAAATAGGTCATTTCCTTTCAAGAAATTAAACCCAAAATAGAGAATCAAAAAGGCCATCAGGGCCAAAAAACCTACCTTTAATTCGTTGCTTTTGAACATTTGGGTTATTTTTCTATGTCTTCTTTGTATTTCTTAAATGCTGTTGCGATCGCTTCCGCAACTTCCGATTGCCCATGTTCCGAATTCAAATATTCTTCTTCTTCGGCATTCGTCAAAAAGCCAGTTTCCACTAGCACACTGGGCATCGCTGTTCGCCAAATAACCAAAAAACCCGCTTGCTTAACACCAAAACTCTTGCGTTTATATGTTTTCGCAAACTGATCTTCAACATGTGAAGCAAATTTAACCGAATTAGCCATAAAGGCACTTTGGTAATTTGCCATCATAATATGCGCCAGAGGGGAACTAGGGTCAAAGCCGTTGTAAGCAGTTTGATAATCCTTCTCTTGTAAAATTACCGAGTTCTCTCGTTTCGCAACGTTCAGGTTGCCATCCGTTTTATGCAAACCCATGGTGTAGGTTTCGGTTCCGTAGGCCGACTTATTTACGGCTGCATTGCAGTGAACTGAAATAAATAAATCTGCTTTATTACGATTCGCTATATCTGCGCGCTCAAATAACTCAATGAACTCATCTGTCTCGCGGGTATAAATAACCTTTAAATCTGGGTATTCGGCTTTCAATTTACGACCCAATTCCAAGATAATCTTCAACGTAACCTTGCCTTCTCTGGCACCTTTGGGACCTAAACAGCCAGGGTCTTTTCCGCCATGACCTGCATCCAAACATACCGTCCGAATTACATTCTTTTTAGGTGGATTATTCGAGGGCTGTGGTTCTGCTTGGGCAGCTCCCATAACCAAAAATAAAGCCGCAATAAAAATAATTCGAATCGCTGAAAACATTATTTTTTCAATTATTAGACGTATGGTAAGTAGCAATGATGTAATTTTACAATTCCCATTGCCACACACAAAGATAATTTTTAAATTCCATTTGGTAAAGCAATCCACATATTACCTTTTTCTCTTCATAGGACTATTCCTAGTTATGTCGGATTCCTTCGCACAGCGGGTCATCGTGAAAGATTCTGCGCAATCACGTGTTATCCCTGTTGACTCATTAAACAAATCTCAAGATCTACAAACAACGGTTTACTATTCAGCAGCGGACTCAACGATTCTTGATGCCGCAAATCAGGTCGTTCATCTATATGGCAAGGCCAAAGTTAAGTATGGAGAAATTAGTTTGGAGGCCAATTATATTCGCCTAGATTGGGAAACAAATGAGGTTTTTGCCAAAGGTACTTATGACTCCACTGCCCAAAAAATGGAAGGACTACCTGTCTTTACCCAGGGCGGCGATAAATATGATTCAGATGAAATACGTTATAATTTCAAGAGTAAACGCGCGGCTATTAAAGGGATTGTAACCCAACAAGGCGAAGGCTACGTTCAGGGAAAAACGGTAAAAAAAGATGAGGAAGAAAATCTCTATATCCGAAATGCCATTTATACCACTTGCAATTTAAGTCATCCCCATTTCCATATTAATGCCAGTAAAATTAAGGTTGTAGGCAAAAAAGAAATCATATCAGGCCCATTTCATTTCGAACTAAATGACATTCCTTTGCCGATTGGTCTTCCTTTTGGTTTCTTCCCATATTCTCAACCCAAAGAGGCTGGGAAATCGGGCATTTTATTCCCTACTTATGGCGAAGAACCCACAGGACGCGGATTTTATCTACGTGAGGGAGGGTATTATTGGGCAGCCAGTGAGCATATTGGAATCCGATTTACAGGTCAAATATACTCCAAAGGCGGCTGGGGACTAGGTGCAAACTCGCAATACAATAAGCGCTATCGCTACACGGGAAGTTTCAACTTAGCGTTTAACCGCAATAACAATGGGGCGGAATTTAACCCAACCAAGCGAACGGATTTCGCCTTACAATGGTCACACAGTCCGCGTAGCATCGGAAATTCAAGCTTCTCTGCATCGGTCAATATTGCGTCTAATTCATATAATCAATTCAATACTTACTCGACCCAACAATACTTAACTAACACGATTGGTTCCTCTGTTCAATACACAAAAAATATAGGTCAAATCGTCCGAAGTGGTATCAGTTTACGTATTAACCAAAACACCACCACACGGGTTTTTGATGCAGGGACCGAATTCAACTTTGGTCTAAATCAATTCCAACCATTCAAACGTAAAAATTCAATTGGCGACCGATTTATGGATCAATTTAGACTAGGCCTAGATTTTTCCGGAAGTATATCGCTGACCAACCAGGTTTCTGATCCGTATACACGATATGAATTTGATGTATTTCCACGCGAATCAAATAGTCAGCGTGGTATTATTCAAAAGCCTTTTCTACCCACTTCCGCTGACGACCTGCCTCCAGGGGTAGTACCCGTGAATGCTAGCACCATACCCATGTTATGGGAAAAAGCACAAACGAAATTCCAATATAGTGTACCTCTTTCGTTACCAAATATTAAAATTACGCCGTACATCAACCTAACTCCTGGGGTTTCGTTGGCTGGAAATATGTACACCCGATCATACAAATACACGTATATGCCGGTGGATTCAACGGTCCGAATTGACACCGTGGGCGGTCTACCGAAATTCAATTCTCAACTCTCCTTTTCGGCCAGCATGAACACCCGTATGTATGGAACGGCGCGATTTAACAAAGGACGTTTAGAGGCGATACGCCATACACTTGTGCCGAGTATCAGCTTGAGCTATGCGCCAGATATTTCAGATCCATCACTGGGCTACTTTCAAGATGTGCGAATTAATAATAGAAAATTTATTAACGCAGAAGGGAAAGAGCAAGTAGGTGATATCCGCAGAATTTCGAGCTTTGATCCACGAACCTTAAGTTATGGTGGCGCCACGGGGGCAATCAGTTTTGGACTTCAAAATACGCTAGAAGCAAAGTTGAAGACCAAATCCGACACAGCCACCAAGCAGAGTGAAAAAATCAATTTGATCGACAACTTTGGGATTAACGGTAGCTATAATTTATTAGCTAAAGAATTTCCGCTGTCTAACTTAAATTTTAATGCCAATTCCCGCGTAAGGGAATTTGACATCAACGTGGGCGGAAGTATTGACCCCTATTTATACGTTCAAGACAAGGCATTTTTCGATATGGGTCGTCGGACAACGGACCTCATGTTCAGTAAGGGGGAAGGCTTAGGCCGACTTCAAGGACTTAATTTTTCCATTGGGCGCCGATTTGCGCCAGCGAAAACAAAGGAGAAAACAAGCAAAGAAGGAACGGAGTCTCAGTTGCGACAGATCAATCGCAATTTGGATGATTATGTCGACTGGAATGTACCTTGGACTTTCTCATTCAGTTATCAATTTTCGTATAGCCGAATGGGTCTAGCAGCAGCGCAAAAAATAGCAGGCCTTACCTTTCAGGGAGAATTGAGCCTTTCTGAAAAATGGAAATTCTCTGTTTCGTCCGGATATGACTTCAAGTTTAACGGTTTGACTTATACCAATATGTCCGTGCACCGCGATCTCCATTGTTGGGAAATGAATTTTAACTGGACACCGATTGCGAGTCCATTTTATGGTCGAGCGAGTAATTACTCATTTGACCTACGTGTCAAATCATCGTTATTGCAAGACCTGAAATTATCTCGCAGAAGAAGCTTTTACGACAAAGGAGGATTCTAGTTTAATTTATCTTTAAACGCCTTTAGGAATTTATCCATCTTGGGTTTAATCACAATTTGACAATAAGGCTCCGTTCCATTTTGATTAAAATAATCTTGATGGTAATCTTCCGCTGGATAGAAAGTCGATGCCGCCGTAATTTCTGTCACGATTGGATTAGGGAAAACATGCTTTTCGTTCAAATTACGTTTCCAGTTTTCAGCAGCTTGTTTTTGAGCATCATCCGTAAAGAATATCGCGGAACGGTATTGCGTACCCACGTCAGCTCCTTGTCTATTCAATGTCGTTGGATCGTGTGTTTGCCAAAATACTTCCAACAATGTTTCAAAGGAAACTACTTTCGGATCATAGGTGATTTGACAAACTTCAGCATGACCAGTTAGTCCTGAACACACTTCACGATAGGTAGGTTGTTTGATTTTACCCCCCATGTAGCCGGAGGTCACAGAATGAACCCCTTTTACACGTTGGTATACGGCCTCAACGCACCAGAAACATCCGGCTCCAAACGTGATTGTATCTAATTTTGCGATTGAATTATCTTGCATGGTTGGCTTTTTTATCGATGTTCCCCCACAGGAAAAATGAAGAAATGCCCCAGCGATGCTCAGTATAAATCCGACTTTTTTCAAATAGAAGTTCATATCCTTTTTATTTTTAGCGTAGTTTTGCGAACCCAAAACCTAGGAAGTATAACCAACTAAGTGGATGAATAGTTTTAGAAAATCAATTTCAACTGCTTGGGCTAACGCCTGGCAAGATAAACAATTTCAGTGGCGTTTGATCTTGGCATTAGGGGTGTTCGCCATTTTTCCTTTGAAAGCAGCTGATTATTTTCAGTGGATTCAGTTGCGTGAAGGGGTGGTTTGGCCTGATTTCATTCTTGCTCAAATTCCGGCAGCCAATGTTTCATATCCGATTTTTGGAATCATTTACGTCAGTGTCATTTATTTAATCATCCGTTTATTGGCTTCGCCACATCAATTTTTGTGGTTTGCTTGGGCATTTAATATCGAGACTTTGTTCCGATTTACTAGTATCTATTTTGTTGCTTTAAATCCGCCCGTTGGCCTAGTAGATTTACATGACCCGATAGCAGAATTTTTTATTTATGGTGACAGCATGGCCATAACGAAGGACCTGTTTTTTTCAGGCCATACAGCGACCATGGTCTTTGTTTGTTATTTTCTAAAAGGAATTGAAAGAAAGATTTGTTTGGCGCTAAGTGTTGTTTTAGTCAGTTTATTGCTGATTCAACATGTACATTATACGTGGGATATTTTGGCAGCACCAGTTGTAACTCTTGGGTCAATATGGCTAGCTAAACGTTTGATTAACGCTTAATCGTAACAGATTTCCGATCCAATTTTTCGAAGACGGAATTGTTTGATTTGTATTCAGGGATCACCTCTTTGATTTTAGCAACCAATTCATTGTTCCCACCGTCGGCTAATAATTTCAACATAGACGCCACTTGAATTTCCATGAATGCGTATGTTGGCGTATTTACTTTGGCAATTAATATTTTAGGATGGTGCGTTGGCAAGGTATTCTCATCATTATTCAATAGCTCCTCATATAATTTTTCACCCGGACGCAAACCTGTATACTTGATTTCAATATCACGATCAACCCGTAATCCACTCAGTGTAATCATTTTTTTAGCCAGGTTGACAATCTTCACAGATTCTCCCATATCAAAAACAAATACTTCACCACCTTCACCCATGGTTGCTGCTTCCAGAACCAATTCACAGGCTTCAGGAATTGTCATAAAATAACGAGTTATTTCAGGGTGAGTTACAGTTACTGGACCACCACGTTCAATCTGCTTCTTAAATAATGGAATTACGGAACCATTGGAGCCTAGTACGTTTCCGAATCGCGTAGCAATAAATTTCGTACGAACACCTTCCAATTGATTCATTGACTGGGTGTACATTTCTGCAAAGCGTTTGGTCGCACCCATCACGTTCGTTGGATTTACAGCTTTATCTGTTGACACCATCACAAATTTCTCCACACCATTTTCAGCAGCTAATTCCGCTAAAACCTGTGTCCCAATGATATTTATTTTAACGGCCTCGTATGGATTTTTTTCCATCAAAGGAACGTGCTTGTAGGCTGCAGCGTGGAATACGATTCCTGGCTTGTGCGTCTTGAAAATCAAAGCCATTCGTTGGTAATCCGACACATCCGCAACTTTAACCACTAATTCTGTATTGGATGGAATCAGCCCAGAAAGTTCATATTCTAAATCAAACAAACCGGATTCAGCTTGATCAACAAGTATGATTTTAGCGGGGAAATAGGCGATCAGTTGGCGCACAATCTCACTACCAATTGACCCTGCGGCACCGGTAACCATAATGGATTGTGAGTTCATTTCCTCGCTAATCCGCTTGTTGTTCATCTGAATTTCTTCGCGGCCTAGTAGATCTTCAATTTTGACATTGTGGATTTGATTGATGGCAAATTCACCACCAACCCATTTATCTACGGGAGGAAGCGTTTTTACAACTACTCCGCGGTCTAAGAACACATCTGAAATCTTCCGTTTCGCTTGTAGACCAATGTTATTAATGGCCATGATGACCTGTAATCCTTCGTAATTATCGACAAATTTATCGAGCGCCTCCACCAGACTGTATACTCGAATACCTTCAATGGTCTTATTTATTTTAGACTCATTGTCATCAATAAAACCAAGGACCTGATAATTGATACCACGGTCGTTTTGAATGACATTTTTGGTTAATAAGCCTGAGTAACCAGCGCCATAAATGAGCACACCTACAGCCGGTTTAAATTCATTGATAAAGGACTCATAGAACGATTTCACTAGAAATCGCAATGTCACCATCAAGAATAAACAGATGAAAAAATCGATGGCTAAAATGGAAATGGGCACATAAAACAACATGTCCAAACCACTGTAATATCGCAAGGCAACTGAGAATAATGCGGCAATAAAAGTACCTGTAAAAACCGCTTTCAAAATCAATACGGCATCCTCAATACTCGTGTGACGAATGATCCCGGTGAACGATTGAAAGTAAAGAAATGCCCCAATTCTTATCAAGAAAAGGAACAAAAAGTGAAACTGAAAATTATATAAATCAATTTCTTGATATCTGAAATTGGTACGCAATAAAGTCGCAAGCGTAAATGAAAACATCACGATCCCGAGGTCAATAACTAAGACCAGCCACCTAGAAAGGAAGCGGTTTGAGTATTTACGTATGAAGATGGATTGAGTCATTTGAACAAAGTTACCAATAACTTGATAAAATAGGTGCGAAATTTATTTTACGGAGAAAGATGGGCTTAGACTAACTTATAGTGCGTTAACATTTCACGAATTTGAGGGATGTCATTCCACATGAATACATCTATCATGGATAGACCTGCTAAAAAATCTGGACTATTTCCTTGCGGGTATGCCGGCAAGTCTCCTTGAATAAATTGCAAGTCTACCCCCTGAAGCGCAAAGCTGGGCTTGTCATACAGTGCTTGACCGTTGGCTGCATTAATATATACAGATTCCCCAAAAGACTTTGTGATTTCCATTAAACGCTCTGCCCTGCCAAGTTCTGAGGAGACTGAAAGCTCCGAACTAAAGTAAAACTTCTTAGTTAAGCCTAAGTAATTCCAGGAAGCCTGAATACTATTTCCTGCCAAATCAGCCAAACTGATAGGTTTTTCAGCCAAGACCCCCTCAATCAGATTCATAACAGCATCCACATGTGGCGCCTTTTTATAGGCCGACCGTAATTGCATTAAAAATTTTGAGGGAAAATCTGCGTTCCAGGCGACGGTTGATTCGCGAATTGTTTTGTTTTGACTTTGTTTTTCAAGCGGGATGGTAAACATAAAATCTTGCCCTTGCATCCAAATCCGATTGCGATTAATCCAACCCTTTTTTATAAACATCACATCATCGTACAACACAAAATGTTCCACTGCTTGAACTAATTGAAAATAGCCCAAGTAAGGGAAAAAATAGGGTTGCATGATTGCTACTGCCATGACTATGCGCCGAATCCAGGGGCTGTTAGATTGACCAATTGATCTGATTTCATCACGATGACTTTCTCTTCCTGCTTATCTGTCATATATCCAATCGCCGTAACATCCGAGATTTTCTCTATTTTCTCATAGTCGGCCTGCGACACCGTAAAAACCAATTCGTAATCCTCTCCTCCATTCAAAGCAGCCGTTAAAGGGCTTAGATTGAATTCAGTTGCCGATAAATAAGTCTCATCGTCGATTGGGATGTTTTTCTCAAAAATACGCGCGCCGGTATTGGAAGCTTTACATAAATGTAAAATTTCAGCAGCTAAGCCATCAGAACTATCGATCATGGACGTAGGGACGACACCTAAATCCCGCATTTCATGAAGTATGTCAAAGCGTGCAACAGGTTTTAGCTGGCGCAATACCACGTAACTCTTATTATCTAGTTCTGGCTGCATGTCTGGATTTGCTAAAAACACTTGCTTTTCGCGTTCCAACGATTGCAGCCCTAATAATGCCCCTCCGAAATCACCCGTTACACAAATAACGTCATTCGGTTTTGCCCCCGAACGTTTCACTAATTGCGTGGAATCCACTACGCCAATAGCCGAAACAGACACGATTAAACCTTGAGGTGACGCGGTGGTATCACCGCCTACTAAATCAATTTGGTATTCATCACAAGCGTTTTTCACACCTCGATATAATTCTTCGACCGCTTCTACTGAGAAACGGTTGCTTAAACCTAAACCCAAAACGAGCTGAGCTGGAATAGCGTTCATCGCAGCCAAATCTGACAAAGCGACACTAACAATCTTAAATCCTAAATGAAGTAAAGGCGTATATGAAAGATCAAAATGTACTCCCTCGATGAGCAATTCGGTCGTCGTTACTGTTAATTTCCCACCTGAATTTAATACGGCTGCGTCATCTCCAATCCCAACGGAAGTCCAACCTTGGTGTGACTTAAACGGTTCAGCCAGACGATTAATCAATCCAAACTCACCAATACTTCCAATTTCTGTTCTGTTTTCCATATATAAAAAAAGCCGCCCACAAAGACGGCTATCTATTCAAAATGACTATTTACGGGTTAACCAAAGCTAAACTAACTCGCTTGTTACTTGCTTTGATGTAGGTCGTTGTCGTTTCTAATCCGAGTGTAGTTGCGGTAGGCGTGCCCACAATTCTAAATTCTAATGTACCACTTGTTCCAGTGGGAGCCCCTTCCGAGCTTTTTAAGTTACTCAAAGTGATTTTTGTGTTATCGGAAGCGAGTACATAACTCCCTGTAAATTGCTTCCCGTCAAATTCAGTTAAGGTTACAGAACCTGCGACACTTAAGTCTAATTTAAATTGTGAATAACCACTCACCAGGTTCGAACTTCCTCCTTTCGTGTATTGTGTGGTTCCATCCCATTGAGCAGAACTAGCAGACCACGTTTTTTTGATCAATTCTGAAACTGGAGTTGGCGCTTCTTTGCTACATCCAAATAGCATGAAGGCTGTCGTTACAATCCAAATAAAATTTTTCATCGTGCATTTTTTTACACTGTAAAATTAAAAATCTTTAGGAATAAAACGGGGTTTGGCTCTTTTTATTTAGTTTCGTACAAATTAGAATTCCGTGTCCAACGAGCTTCCTCATATTACCAAATCGCAATTATCCCTTCGTAATGGGCAAGATAAGCCTGAAATTTGGATGGCATTTCAAGGGCTAGTTTATGACATGACCGCATCGAAGTTATGGAAAAATGGAAAGCATTATGAACATTGGGCAGGTCAGGATTTGACGGCCGAATTAGCTGATGCCCCACACACAGCAAATGTTTTTGAAAAATTCACGCCCATCGGGAAATTAGTATGATATTAATCGTTGAAAGTGGTTCAACCAAAACAGAATGGCGCTACATTGCTAACCCAAATGAATCTTACGAAAGTTTTTATTCTGATGGAATCAATCCATATTATCAATCGGCCGACGAAATCAACATAGCCCAAAAGTCCATCTTAGTTGAACTGGCAAAAAAAACGATCCAACAAGTCTATTACTATGGTACGGGGATTACTGATGACGCAAAAAGGGACATAATCCGACAAGTTATTAAACCATTTGTAGGTGAGGCTGAAATCACCGTGGAAAATGATTTAGTTGCTGCAGGAATTTCGTTATGCGGGGACGACGCAGGCATTGCATGCATCTTGGGAACGGGGGCTAACTCAGGATATTTTGAAGGTGGAAAACTAAAAGAGCAAATTCCACCACTCGGTTTTTGGCTGGGAGATGAAGGTAGCGGAGCTAATCTTGGGAAGCGATTAATACTTGCCTATTTACATCATGAATTACCGAGCGATTTGCAAGATGCATTTATCAAACGCTTCGGAGCTTTAAATCGGCTCGACATATTCGAGCATGCCTATCATAAAGAATTTCCTAATCGCTGGTTTGCTACCTTTTCCAAATTCCTGTTTGATCATCGTAAACATCCATTCTGTTATGCGCTCGTTGAAAAGGCATTTCAGGATTTTTGCCAATTGTACCTTGTTAAGTACGAGACCTCCCAAACAGCTCCCATTCATTTTACAGGATCCGTTGCGTTTTATTATTCAGATATCCTCAAACGAGTTGTATCGAGTTTTGGACTACGCGTAGGCATCATAAGTGAGGCTCCAATGGCTGGACTTACCCTTTTTCACAAAAAAATGATTTAGGATTTTTTCAAGAAAAATGACCCAAGCTATGGGAATATTTTTTTAACTTGCAGGTAGCCTAAACATCATCAACAAAATCACGCATGACAGCTTATATGAAGTCCATAGGGACGAAACAAAAAGCATTGAACGTCAACTTAGATCGTAGCATCTACGGGTCATTTGCCGAAATCGGAGCAGGACAGGATGTAGCCGCCAATTTTTTCAAAGCGGGAGGGGCTTCAGGAACAATCGCTAAAACTATTTCTGCCTATGACATGGCCTTTTCGGATGCCATTTATGGTGAAGAAGAATCAGGAAAATATGTTTGCGAACCGCGTTTGATGAAAATGTTAACGCGTGAATTTAAATTACTGAAAGTCCGTTTGACGGAATCAGCTAATGAAAAACGATTTTTTGCCTTTGCCAATACCGTATCAGCGCTTAACTACCAAAAAACAAATGATGCACATGGCTGGATCGGCTTGCGGTTTCAATTAAAACCTAATGGTCCTGTTAATAACGTGGTTATCCACGTGAACATGTTGGACAATGACAATATTCTGCAACAACAAGCACTCGGAATCATCGGTGTAAACTTATTGTATGGCTGTTATTTCTTGTATGCAGACCCAGAAAAATTATTGCTTTCATTGCTAGACGATCTTTCAACCGATCGGATTGAAATTGACATGATTCGTTTCGAAGGTGACGATTTTGCCGAAGTTGACAATCGCTTAATGTCTTTATATTTGGTTAAACACGGATATACACAAGCTGCTGTTTTTGGACCTGATGGCACCGTGATGCAGCCATATGACGCTTTAGCCAAAAAACATATCGTGGCAATTCGTGGCCGATTTAGACCGGTGACGAATATCTTTTTAGATATGTTGAAAAAAGGTCAAGCGCAGTTCGAGCAGGAATCTGACGTAGATGATGATAAGATTTGTGTTTTATCCGAGCTAACCTTACGTAGCTTGGAAGATGGGTCGCACCATATTAACGAAAAAGATTTCTTAGACCGCGTGGATATTTTATGTTCCTTAGGCCAAACGGTACTCATATCTAATTTCCATGAATACTTTAAATTGGTAGCCTTCTTATCTCAATTTTCGCGCTTAAAAATGGCGTTAATCATGGGAATGCCAAACCTAGAATACATATTCGAAGAGAAACATTATACCAATGTTGACGGTGGGATTTTAACGGCCTTCGCGAATCTCTTTGGACATAATATCAAATTATACCTTTATCCGACCATTGACGATTCTGGCTCGGTCCTAAATTTAAAGACCTTCAAAACCGCGGCGCATTTGCGAGGTTTATTGCAATATTTACTCGATAATAAGAAGTTGGAGGACATCAAAAAATCCGACGAAAAATTGATGAATATTCGCACCGACCAGGTTTTGGCTATGATCCAACAAGGGCCAGGGGAATGGGAGAACTTAGTCCCTGTTTCCGTTGCGAAACAAATTAAAGAGCATGCATTATTCGGTTTTCCGCAATAACAAATTATCAGTTTAGCGACCCGAAAAGCGCCGAAATTTTCCTATTTTTGTTGTCCTATTGAACAATAAAAATCACCCTATGGATTATTTGGCAGGCCTTAATGAGCCCCAGCGAGAAGCAGTTGAACATATCGACGGCCCTTTAATGATTATCGCTGGTGCAGGCTCCGGAAAAACCCGTGTCCTAACCTACCGAACAGCTCATTTAATCGAAAAGGGTGTCGATCCATTTAGCATACTTTTATTAACATTTACGAATAAAGCTGCGGGCGAAATGCGCCATCGGATTGAAAGCGTCATCGGGACTCAGGCCAAAAATATTTGGATGGGAACTTTTCACTCGGTTTTTGCGAAAATTTTACGCTTTGAAGGAACCCGTCTTGGTTATACATCCAATTTTTCCATCTACGATACGGATGATGCCAAATCACTCATTCGTGCATTAGTCAAAGAACAAAACTTGGATGACAAAGTCTATAAGGTCAACTTGGTTCTCAATCGAATCTCGAATGCCAAGAATAGGCTGATTGGCCCAGAACAATACATGGCAAGCTCCGTGCTCGAACAGGAAGATCGTTATGCGAAAATTCCAATGATGGGTCAGTTGTACAAAATGTATTGCCAACGTTGTTTCCAGGCAAATGCCATGGATTTTGATGACCTCTTATTTCAAACCAATATTTTATTCAGAGATCATTTAGATGTCTTGAATAAATACCAGCACAAATTTAAACATGTGATGGTGGATGAGTTTCAAGATACCAACGTATCTCAATATTTGATCACAAAAAAGCTTTCAGCCGTCAATCAAAATATCTGTGTTGTAGGAGATGATGCTCAAAGTATCTATGCTTTCCGCGGTGCGGATATCCAAAATATTTTAAATTTTGAACGGGATTACCCTGATTTGACAACAATCAAATTGGAGGAAAATTATCGTTCAACCAAGGCAATTGTTGCCGTCGCTAATTCCATCATTGCACGCAACAAAACGCAGTTGAAAAAAGATGTTTTTACTTCAAATGAAGATGGCGACCAAATCGAGATTATCCGTGCAGGAAGTGATAACGAAGAGGGTCGAATCATCGCATCTACGATATTAGAAACGCGCCAACGAGACGGTTTGATTTGGTCAGACTTCGCTATTCTATATCGGACAAATGCGCAGTCTCGTTCGTTTGAAGAATCGTTGCGGCGATTAAATATCAAGTATAAAATCGTTGGGGGGCTCTCATTTTACCAACGAAAAGAGATTAAAGATGTTTTGGGGTATTTGCGTTTTGTCGTAAACCAGCAAGACGAAGAGGCATTCAAACGTATTATTAATCTCCCAAAACGTGGAATTGGGGATACCACCATCGCAAAAATTGCCATTACTGCAGCAGAACAAAATTCGTCCGTTTGGGATGTCGTCGCTAACATTCAGCAATTTCAGGGTGTCAGAGGTACAGCTCCGATTGAACAATTTGCGGATTTGATCAAGTCCTACAAATTAATGGTGGAAGTGGAAGGCAAAGATGCTTACGAAGTTGCTAGTCACGTCGCCAAAACATCTGGTTTAGTGCGCGAGCTCTATGAAGATAAAACGGTAGAAGGCTTAGCGCGCTATCAAAACGTTCAGGAATTATTAAATGCTGTTAAGCAATTTGTCGATTCTGAAGAAAACGAAGACAAATCATTGGCCACGTTTTTGCAATCCGTTTCGTTACTGACTAACGCAGACACGACGGAGGATCCGAATGACACCGACAAGGTCACCTTGATGACTGTTCACTCGGCCAAAGGACTCGAGTTCAAACACGTATTTTTAGTTGGCCTAGAGGAAGACCTATTCCCGAGCCAAATGATGTTACAGAGTCAAGCCGACTTAGAAGAAGAGCGTCGCTTATTTTATGTAGCTATTACGAGAGCGGAAAAGAAATTAATGATATCCTATGCGGAATCGAGGTATCAGTTTGGCCGATTAAAATCTTGTGAGCCAAGTCGATTTATCGACGAATTGGATAGTACATATCTGAAAATGGCTAAAACGCCAGGTAAAAAGGATGTTTCGAATTACCGTCCAGTTCAAAAAACAGGATTTGTTGAGAAATCCACTAATGTTTCAGCTGCTCAATTGATTCAAAAGCCAAAACAAAATACAAATTACCAACATGTACCTTCAGCTGAATTTAAGCAATCAGATCCACTGAGCTTACAAGAAGGTCAGCGAGTGGAGCATCAAAAATTTGGTTTTGGCACGATAAACAAACTTGAGATTAATGGGGCGGAGCGGAAGGCCCACATAGCCTTTGAAAACGGCGTTGGCGAAAAAACGCTTTTATTAAGCTTCGCGAAATTGATGATTATTTCTTAGGCGTGTAAAATATATGTACTGGGCTAGAAAGGTTTGCCAACTCAGAAATGGTACTATAGCCATTTCCTTCTCGATCAAAGGCGACAGTTTCCCCCTGTGGCTCTAAAGAGCTAGGAACCACTTGGGGTTTCCGGCGTAAGGCATCAGCCAAAGATTCGTTTTTGCCTTTTTTCCAAAAGTATATTTCTAGGTAATTGCGAATAAGCACCTCTTCGTTGGAGGCAGACACATCTCCTCCTGTGATGTAATACAATTGTTTCAAAATAGCCAAATTGGATGTTGGAACAGAAAAATTAAGCTCCCGAATAAATTCAGCCTCGTGCAATTTGTCTTCATAAATAAAGGCTTCGGCGGGGATACGATATAAATGCTTCCGATCTTCTCGTTTAGAGATAACAAACATATCACCTGAAATTTGGTCAACTAACAGGCATTCTAAATCGCGAGATCCATCAGGCAATTGAAAGTGTATAGTTTGAGTTCCATTGATCACACGAGTCATCGGATTTGACAACTGAAGTGAAGGTTCTAAGAAACGATGAATAGAATAAACGGAATGATTGCTCGCGTTGTCCCCAATGTCTGCAATGTAAAGATAGGTTTGGCCTGTTTTATTTTGCCAGCGGCCCATTGCTTCCCAATCTCGATTCCTCAATCCATTAATCAGGAATTCAACTTTCCCCTGTCCTGCTTGGTCAACTAAAAAAATTCGATTGATGTCTTCTGAGTCATTGATTACCCAGTAGGACCCTGGATTTCTCCAAGATGCAACCATGCCCGAGGCTTCATTTAGTTCGAGGTTTGCTACCACGCCTAAATCCTGGGTTGGGGCAAATTTCGTGTTTGTCAAATTGGATTCTTGGAGATAGAACGATTGACTCGCCCAAATCAAAAACCCTACAAAAACCAATTTTAATTTACTTCGAAACCTCACTTTTTCTTGTAATAATATAAGTGAGCCGTAGATCCTTCACCTAAAGAATAATACCCAGAGCCATCAGCTGCGAAAGTAATAGCTTCACCTTGAACCTCTTGGCCACTTCCATCTGAATTAATTCCAGAATAGGTCACCTTCACAGGCGGTCTTTTCAGCGCTGCAGGTATAGTTTCGCCTGAACTACGCTTCCAATAATACATCTCAAAATAATTCTTTATCAGTATTTCAGAGTTGTCGGCAGATACAGCCCCACCGGTAATATAGTTAACCGAAACGACCCGCGAGTCTGCAATGACAGGAATAGAAAAAGTTAATTCCTGCACAAATTCAGCTTGAACACGAGCCCCTTTAACAACATTCGAGGCAGGAATTTTATATAAGCGTTTGTTGTTCTCACGTTTAGAAACGATGAAAATGTCTTTCGATTTTTGATCAATTAATAGGCATTCCATATCGCGAGCGCCGTCAGGCAACGTGAATTTTAGCGAATTTACAATAGCAATTTGAGCCGATGTACTTGCATTAACGGTGGGCTCTTTGAACCAATAAATGGCATAGTCTGAATATGCCGCATTATTATCACCGAAGTCTGCCACATAAACAGTAGCAGAACCATCTGATTCACCCAAGATGGCCATATCTTCCCAATCACGATTGCTGGACCCAGCCAACTCAAAAGAGCGCAAGCCTTTTCCTTTATCATCAAAATAGTATAGAACATTGGGGTTACCAGAGTCATTGTGCGACCAAAAATATCCCGGATTCATTCGGCTAGCCGCTAGACCGGATGCCTCTCCTAAGGCCGGATTTTCGACATCTCCTAAGTCAATAGATGGCTGAAAAGTAGCACTTGCGG
>JACCDQ011003605.1_pt1 | contig 32638 bp, 26 predicted proteins | sample 7446031 | NCBI WGS metagenome assembly JACCDQ01 (sample SAMN15323442, study PRJNA562643) | freshwater metagenome | isolation source: river surface water | place: USA:Blue River Watershed | collected 2017-08-17 | reverse complement strand
TGCTCTGTCACGGCGGCGAACTGTGCACGGTAATACGCACTGAACGCCAGATATTTCTGCTCCAGCGCGCTGATGGATTCCGCCACCTGCGCGATCTGCTGCAGCTGGACCAGCGATTCGTCGACACCGGACTGCATGCCGGACTCGACCGCGCGCCACGCTGACGACAGACGTGCGCCGATCTCGGTCGCAGCACGGCCCGAATCGGCGGCCAGCCGCTTTACCTCATTCGCCACTACCCGGAAAGTGCGACCCTGTTCACCGGCGCGGTGCGCCTCGATCGCTGCATTGATAGCCAACAGATGCGACTGTGTGCTGATCGCCTGGACCAACTCCGCCAACCCATTGAGCTCTTGAATTTGCTCGGACACGGCACGGACCTGACCCAGGTTGCTACTAATTTTTCCAGGCAGATTTGTGATCTGCTCACGCATGCTTGCCAATGTGGATAATCCATTGGCAATCTCGGTCTCTAGCCGTTCAGTCTCTTGGCGCGAGTCTACCAGCATTTGTACCAGTGTTGCAGCGGCATCATGCAAGCCTTGTAGTTCTTGCATGATCGCGATCGCGCTCGTTTCGGTATCGTCGATCACAAGCGCCAGGCTGCTGTCGATCGCATGGTCGAGTTGCTCATGCGATGTCAGCCAACTGTCAGTTTTCAGCGCAATTTGGCTGGCCTTTCGCTGTACGGCGCTGTCAGTCTCGGCGCGCAGCGCGATCCACGCAGACGGGATGAAGGCCATCAGTATGGCCAGTGCCGCACGCAGACTGACCGGCAGCTGGTCCAGCGGAGACAGTGGCAGCAGCGCCACCGCAAACGCACCGAGCAATGCAGCGGCAGCGATGGCCCAGCGCCCTGTCGCAAGACGGTCGGTCGCGTCACTCATGCTTATGCACCCGGCAGTACCTGCTTGATCACTTTCACCAGGTCGCCGCCCTGTACCGGCTTCACCAGCCAGCCGGTGGCGCCGAGCTTCTTCGCCTCGTCGCGGCGCGCCTGCTGGCTCTCGGTCGTCAGCGCGAGAATGGGCGTGAAGCGAAAGCCCGGCGTGGCGCGCGCCTTGCCGATAAATTCAATGCCACCCATATTGGGCATGTTGATATCGGTGATGATCAGGTCAGGCTTGGGTGCCTTCTTAAGCTGGTCCATTGCCTGCACACCGTCGGACGCACTGACGACACTGAAGCCGGCGATCTGCAGGGTATTACGCAGGCTCATCAGCATGGTGGCCGAATCGTCGATGATCATGATGGTCTTGCTCATGGTGTTCTGCTTTCTTCTGTGGAGAGTGTGAGAGCGGTACGCAGCCACGCCGCGAACGGCGAGTCGGCAGGAAAGGTGCGGATGCGCGCACGCGCGGCCATCAGCGCCTGCAGGCAAGCCGCGTGCAGATGGACGCAGGAGGACAGATCGACCGCCGCCAGCGGATGGCGCTGCAGCCAGTCAAACAGCGCCTCGGCATCGTCGATGCCGGCGACGTCGTCGATGACGACCTGGTCGTCGTTGAAAGTCATGGGCATGTCAACAGCTCCTTCGTATTAAGCACCATCAGTACCGTGCCGTCGCCGAGCAGCGCCGAGCCGGCAAAGCCGGACAGTCCTGCCAGGAAGCCGGCCATCGGCTTCAGGATGATGTCGGCGACTTCGCGGAAATCGTCGACCACAATGCCGACCAGCTCGTCGTGCAGGCGCGTCACCAGCACAGCGATCTCGTCGTCTTCATTCGTCAGCTGCGGCGTGGCGCTGGCCAGCAGGCCGTTCAGCGAGCGCAGCGGCACCAGCCGGTCGCGCAGCACCGTCGCTTCGCTGTTGCGGATCGGTGTGACGCGGCGCCTGGGCACACGCACGGTCTCGACCACCGCCTCCATCGGCACGCCGAACAGCTGCCGGCCGGACTCGATGATCATCACGCTGGTGACGGCCATCGACAGCGGCAGCGACAGCGCGATGCGCGTGCCCTCGCCCAGACGGCTGTCAATGGTCACGCTGCCATTGAGCCGTTCGACGGTCGATCGCACCACGTCCATGCCGACGCCGCGCCCGGACAGATCAGACACCACCTCAGCGGTCGAAAAGCCGGCCGCGAACACCAGGTTCACCGCTTCCTGCGGCGTGAGCTTCTCTGCCGCCTCAGCCGACAGCAGCCCCTTGGACACGGCCTTGCGGCGGATGACGTCCGGATCGATGCCCCGGCCGTCGTCGATGATCTCGATCAGCACGCGGTCACCTTCCTGCGAAGCACGGATCAGCAGCCGTCCCTCGGCCGCCTTGCCGGCGGCCAGCCGTTGCGCCGGCATTTCCAGTCCGTGGTCGAGGCTGTTGCGCAGGATGTGGATCAGCGGATCGGCCAGGGCCTCGATGACATTCTTGTCGGCCTCGGTGTCCTCACCTTCGAGCGCCAGCGTGACTTCCTTGCCGAGCTTGCGCGACAAGTCGCGCACCAGCCGAGGGAAGCGCTGGAAGATGAACGACACCGGCATCATGCGCACGCGCATGATCGCGTCCTGCATTTCGCCGGAGATGCGATTGATGACCGCGTACTGCGCCTTGATCTCGCGCGCCAGCTCGCGCGAGCCGAACACGCTTTCGGCACGCGTAGCGAGGTAAGGCAGGCCGTTCTTGGCGACCACCATTTCACCGATCAGGTTCATCAGATGATCGATGCGCGCCTGCTCGACTTTCAGCGTGCGCGCGCCGGCCGACGCGTCGTCGGCTTTCTTTGCTTCAGCGGCATCCGCGGCGGCCGGGCCGGTGGTCGGCGCGGCCGGTGTTTGCTCCGGATGCTCGGCCTGCGTTTCCGCCTGCCGGGCCTGCAGCCAGTCGCGCAACGGGCGGGCGCTGTTTTGCGCGAGCGATTCATCGAGCGCGCCTTGCAGCGGTTCCAGCTGCTGCAGGCCGAACAGCGTGCGGCACAGCGCTGCCAGTACGGCGGCAACCGCGCGCAGGCGGCCGGCCAGCCACGTCACCTGATCGGGCAGCGACAAGATCTGCAGCTGCGCGGCGATGACGGCGTCAGCCTCGGCTGAACGTGCGGGCGGCGGCAGTGTGACGGCGGCGATCTCGACCTGTTCAGGCACGTAACGGAAGTGCTCAATCAGCTCGGCCAGCGGCGCATCAGACAGCAGCGCAAAGCACAGGTTGCTGCGATAGATATCGACGTCGGCCGACGGCCAGGGCTCGGCCGCTTCAATCTGCATGGCCTGCAGTCCGGGCAGCGTGCGCGCCTGGTGCAGCGGGTCTTCACCCTTGAAATAGCATTCCGGCTCGGGCAGGTAGCGCAGGTAGTGCAGCGTCTTGCCTGCGGCGACGGCGCTGGCGCACGCGGCGCGCGCTGCGGCATCCAGCCTGGCCAGCAGCAGCGCCGCCGCGTCGGCCGCGAGTACGGCCGGCGCCGACGCTGACGCCTGCGCTTCCGCCTCAGTGGCCAGTGACGGCGACAGCAGCGCGCGCAGCGACTCCGCCAGCGCCAGTGACTGGCCGGCATGCGCGGCACCGGTGCCGTCGGTGCCGTGTTCGTCGATGCCGTCAAGCAGGGTCGCGACCAGGTCCATCGCATCCAGCAGCCGGTCGGCCACGACCTGGCCATACGACAGCTGGCCTTCGCGCACCGCCGTCATCACGTCTTCGGCCGCGTGCAGCACGCGGCCCATTTCGGGGAAGTCAAACAGCCCGCAATTGCCCTTGAGCGTATGCACGGCCCGAAACAGGTCGTCCATCAGCTCACTGCTGCCGGGCGTCTGCTCCAGCTGCAAAATCCGCTCGCCTATACGCTGCAGGAAGTCGCGCGACTCGATCAGGAATTGTTCCAGCACCGCGTTGCTCATGCGCCCTCCTCGCCCGACAGCACGCGCACATGCGCCAGCAGCGCCTCGGGCCGTGTCGGCTTTACCAGATACAGGTTCGCACCGGCCTCATAGGCCAGCACGCGATCCGACTCGGCGGCTTCAGTCGAGGCCATGATCGCCGGTGCCTGCGGGATCGGCTGGCTGCGCAGTTCGCGCAGAAAAGCATAACCATCCAGCTTGGGCATATTGACGTCGACCAGATACAGGTCATACGGCGCCAGCAGCGACTTTTCGATCGCCTCCACGCCATTCACCGCCTCGTCGACCTGCCAGCCGGCCTGCTCGAGTATCTGGCGGTGGTACAGCCTGACCGTGGCCGCATCGTCGACCACTAAAATCCGTTTCATGCGTTCTCCACCGGTTTTTGATAGACGATTGCCTGCGGCAGCCGGCGCACCCGGAACAGCGACGAGATGCGGCTCATCGATTCGGAGTGGCCCAGGCAAATGAAGCCGCCGGGATGCAATGCGTCGAAAAAGGTCTCTGCCGCCTGCTTGCGCGACAGGTCGTCGAAATAGATCAGCAGGTTGCGGCAGAAGATGACGTCGAAGTTCCTGTAAGCGCGCACGTCGGCCGGGTCCATCAGGTTCACGCGCGTAAAGTCGACGCTCTCGCGCAGGTCATCGCAGATCTGAAATTCCGCCCCCTCGCGGCGGAAGTATTTCTGCAGATACGGCGCCGGCACGCCGCGTACCGAGCGTGCGCCATAACGGCCGGCGCGCGCGCGCTCGAGGATGCCGGTGTCGATATCGGACGAAACGATCTCGACGTCCCAGTCGGCAATGGCGGGCCAGCGCTCGAGCAGGCTCATCGCGATCGAATACGCCTCTTCGCCCGACGACGACGGAATGATCCAGATGCGAATGGTGTCGCCCGGCGACTTGGCCGCGACCACTTCCGGCAGGATGCTGTCGACCAGGCAGTCGAACTGGTATTCCTCGCGAAAGAAATAAGTCTCGTTGACCGTCATCGCATTCGTCAGGGCCTGCATCTCGGCGCCGCTGGCCTCGAAACGCAGCATCGCGAAGTAATCGCGAAAATCGCGGCAGCCGCAACGGCGGATGCGCTCGATCAGCCGCTTGTCGACAAAGTAACGCTTGGCGTCGTCGAAGCGGATACCGGTCTTGCGGTAAAAATATTCGCGGAACTTGAGAAAGTCATCCGCGCTGATGGTGAGGTCGTCCATTCACCCTCATTCCTGCGCCACGCGCGCCAGCGCGATGCCGGCGGCAAACGCGATATAGGGCTCACCGGCGAAGCGCTGCAGCAGACGTCCGAGCGGCTCACGCGACGCGGCCGTGCCGACCTCGCCCAGCAGGTCGACCGCCGCCGCGCAGACATTCACATTCGTATCGCTCTCGATCACGTCGATCAGCCAGCGCTCGACCTGCGGATGGCGCAATGATTCCAGTACGTTGACGCCGAGGATGCGAACGTCGGCATCGTCATCGGCCAGCAGTCCTTGCATCAGCGGGCCGACTTCGTCCGGAATGCTCTTCATCACCTCGATCGCATGGTTGCGCAGCGCCGCGTCTTCACTGCGCATGCAGGCCACCAGCGCGGCCACGGCTTCGCGGTCGCGCAGCCGGCCCAGCGCCGTCAGCAGCACTTCGCGCACTGACGTGTCCTGCTCTTGCGCCAGCTGTGCGCACAACAGGCCGCTGGCGAAATTGCCGCCGTGCTCGAGCAAGTCGCGCACGGCCCAGCGGCGCATGGTTGGCGTACCGGTGGTCAGCTGCTCGGCCAGGCCGTCGAGATCGCGCACGGTCTCGCGGCGCTCGTCCGGGTGCGCGTCCGTGTGCCCGCCGGCGGGCGTCTGCTTTTTCAGTCCCATCAGGCTCTCACTTGGTTGGTCGTTGGGGTTGTCGATGCGCTTGTCGTTGTGTTTGCCGCTGCCGCATCAGGCACCGTGCCGATCCATTCGAGCAGCTGTGCCGCGATCTCTTGCGCCGGCAGGACGCACTGCGCGCCGCCGCGCCGGATCAGCTCGGCCGGCATACCGAACACCACCGCCGACGCTTCCGATTCGGCGATCGTGCGGCCGCCGCGCGCATGGATCTCGGCAAAAACCTCTGCACCGTCATGCCCCATGCCGGTCAGCATCACGCCGATCAGCCGCGCAGCGTCGATGTGCTGCAGCGCCGAGCGGCCCAACAGCTCGACCGACGGATGCCACAGGTACGACGGGTTTTCCGGGCGCGACGTCACGCCCAGACCGGACAGGCGCCTCACCAGTTGCAGATCGGCCGCGCCACGGCCGATATAGACCGTACCGGGGCGCAGCATCTGCAGCGAGCTCACCTCCACCACGCGCAGCGCGCAAACGCCGTCGAGGCGCTGCGCGAACGGACCGGTGAAGCTGGCCGGCATGTGCTGCGCCACGACCACCGGCCATGGAAAATCCGCCGGCAATCCGCACAGCACGGTTTCCAGCGTGCGCGGGCCGCCGGTCGAAGCACCGATCAACAGCAGGCCGTCATTGCCGGCATCGCCTGGCACAACGGACATCGCCGGCTCCGCCGCTGGCCTGGTGCGCGCTGCACGTGGCAGACGTGCCGGACGCAGCGACGGCGTCGCCCTGCCCTGCGTGAGCCGGGCGCCGGCCGCCGCGCGCACCTTGGCGATAATGGCGTCGCGCAGGGTGTCGATCGATAGCGAGATCGTGCCGTCCGGTTTCGGCAGGTAGTCGACCGCGCCGAGATTCAGCGCCTCGAAGGTGGCCAGCGCCCCCTTCTCGGTCAGCGACGACAGCATCACCACCGGCACCGGCCGCTGCACCATCAGGTGCGACAGCGCGGTCAGGCCGTCCATCTCCGGCATATTGATATCGAGCGTGATGACGTGCGGCTCGAACGCCAGGTTCTGCTCGATGGCCTCGCGGCCGTTGCGTGCGGTGCGCACCTCGAACTCCGGCTCGTCACTGAACATGGCCGACAGCAGCCGGCGCATCAGCGCCGAATCGTCGACGATCAACAGGCGGATCATGCGGCAACCTGCGTCAGTGCTGTCCCAGCGCGGCGACCTGGCCGAGCTCGTCGCGCGCCAGCAGGTGCGACGGATCGATCAGCTGCACCATGCGCTTCTGCCGGTCGAGGTTGGCCATGCGTGCCAACAACGTCGACTGCTCGGACGACAGACAGGGCGACGGCTCGATGTCCGACGCATGCACCTTCAGCACTTCGGCGACCGAATCGACGATATAGCCGGTATGCACGCCCGCCACCAGGAACACCATGATGCGCTGACGGTCGCTGCGCTCGACCTGCGGCAGGCCCAGCCGGCGGCGCAAGTCCACGACCGGCAGCACCGCGCCGCGCAGGTTGATCACGCCTTCGACCGAATGCGGCGCTTTCGGCACATGGGTCAGCTCGTCCGGCACGCGCACGATCTCCTGCACGCTGTCGATCGGCACGCCAAACTCTTCCTTGCCGAGCCTGAAGACGACGACCTGTTCTTCATCGTCGCGGCCTTTGCCATCGCTCATCTCGTCGTCCTGTTGTGTGTCGTCATTGAGCCGGTTCGCGCCGGCGATCGCGTCGCGCACGGTGGCCGTGCGGAACATTTTTTGCGCAGAGATGATGGAAACGAGCCGGTGGCCATTGTCGAGGCGACAGATCTCCGCGATGTCGGCCATCTCGTCGCGGCGCGCCAGCAGGCCCGGCATCGCATCGACCACCGAGCGCGCCACGCGCAGCACTTCATTGACGCGATCGGTGACCACGCCGACCGACATGCCGTCGAGCGACACCACGACCACGCGGCTGTGCTCGTCCGGCGCCTGCGGCGGCAGCGCGAACAGATTGCGCAGGGCCACCAGCGGCAGCAGCCGGTTGCGCAGGGTCATGACGCCCAGCACATGTGGCGCGCTGTGCGGCACATGCATGATCTGCGCCGGCACCTGCACGATTTCCTGCACATCCTCGATCACGATCGCGTATTCCTGCCCTGCGACCTCGAAGCTCACCAGCTGCAGCTCGTCGGCGGCCTTGTCGGCCTCGGCATCGCCGTCCATCGCGTGATTGCCTGCGTCGATACGGCGCGAGGCCGTCAGCGACTGCACGTCGCTGAATTCACGGGCGATCAGCCTGGCGAAATCGAGCACCATGATCATCGCGTGGCCACCGACATCTTTCAGCAGCCCGCTCAACAGCTCGGTATCGACCGCAGCCCCGATGCCTTCGGTGCCTTCAATCTGGCGCGGATCGACCGACAGCACGCTGGCCACGCGATCGACCACGAAACCCAGCGGCTGGCCGAGATCGATCACGACCGCGCGCGTGGCGTCGTCATGCTCGCGCTCGGCAAAGCCGAAGATGCGCGACAGACTGATGATGGGCAGCACTTCGCCGCGCAGATTGGCCAGACCGTCCAGCGTGGCCGGCGCCAGCGGCACCCGCACCACCTCGGGCACGCGGATGATTTCCTGCACCGGCGCCATGTCGACTGCGAACACCTCATTGCCGACCATGAAGCTCACATACTGCCGCTGATCAGAAAGGCCGTCGGTGCCGTCCTGCAGGTCGGCGCCATCGTGCACGTCGTCAGCCTCCGGCTGAGCGAGATTCTCATTCATTGCTAGCTCCTGTCCGAGTGTGCGCGCCCGGCTCAGACGCTTTGCAGTTCATCGGCCAGCGAGGCGATCTCTTCGATCGCAGACGCGAGTTCTTCGGCGCCCTGCGCCTGCTGCCTCGCTGCGGCAGCGGCCTCAGTGGCGGCCTTCTCGGCCTCCGTGGCGGCGGTAGAGATCTGATCGACGCCCTTCTTCACCTGCACCGACGCCGCGGCGATCTCGCCGGCGGCTGCGAGGATGGTGCTGGCACCGCCTTCGACTTCTTTCACGTCGGTCTCGATCGACACCAGGTTGCCGGTGATGGCGCGCGCCTTGTCGGCCTCACCGATCGCCGAGGCCATGATCTCGTCGAGGTCGCGGCCGACCACGCCGATCTGGTCTTGCACCGCCTTTACCAGGTCCTTGATACGGTCGGCGTTCTCGGCAGAGTCATGCGCGAGGTTGCGGATGTCGGTGGCGACCACGACAAAGCCCTTGCCGTATTCACCGGCGCGCGCCGCTTCGATCGAACCGTTCACGGCCAGCATGTTGGTCTGGATAGATACGGTAGTGATGGCGTCGACAATCTTGTCAATGCGGCGCGACACCAGCTCCAGCTCCTTGATCTGCTTCAGGCTGGCACGCGAGGCCTCGACCGACGAGGTGATGCCGGTGATCAGGCTATCGACGCCGTCCTTGTTAGTGGTGAGCAGCGTGCGGATGCCGGCGATCTTGCCGCTGCTGACGGTGGCGCGGTCCTGTGCGAGGTTCGCGCCTTTTTCAATTTGCGCAATCGCCGCCGCAGCGTCGCCGGTGGTGGCGGCCTGCAGCTGCGCGCCCTTGCGAATCTGTTCGATCGCGGCCATGATCTGGCCGCCCGAGCGGTTGATCTCCTGCACCACCGACGCCAGTTCCTCGGCGGCTGACGCAACGCCTTCGGCGTCCTTGGCGACATCGGTCGAATTTTTCAGCTCTTCCGACAGATCGGCCAGGCTTTGCGTGGTCTGCTCGCTCTCGGCCAGCGCCTCGCTCTGCTCGTTCACGGTCTTCGCCGATTCTTCGGCGGCGGCCGTCTGTTCCTGCGCGGCGGCGGCGATCTCTTCAGCGCCGCGCAGCGCGACCTTGGCGGCCGTGCTCGACTGCTGCGCGCCGGTGGCGATCTCTTGCACGGCGGCGACGATCTCGATGATGTCCACGCGCATCTGCTCCAGCTGCAGCGTGATCTTCTTGCCGTTCTCGACTTCGTTCAGCACGGTGCTGGCCGACTGGCCAATGCCTTCGGCGATGACTTTCACTTCCTGCTGGATCTGCGCGACCAGTTCCTGGATCTGCTTGGCGCTCTTCTCCGACGTCTCGGCCAGCGTGCGCACTTCATCGGCCACCACCGCAAAGCCCTTGCCATGCTTGCCGGCGCGCGCCGCCTCGATCGCGGCATTCAGCGCCAGCAAATTGGTCTGGTCGGCGATGCGCGCGACCGCCTTGACGATCTCGCCGATATTCGCCGCCTGCTTCTCCAGCTCAGCCACCATCGTCACCGATGCGCCCTGGCGCTCAGCCGCCACGCTGACATTCGCGACCAGCTTGCCGATATCGCCGCTGGTGCGCGCGACCAGCGACTGACTGGCATCCATCTTGTCCTGGCTGACGTTGGCCGCCTGCAGCTGCTGAGTGATCGCCGCTTCGATCTGCGTAATCGCTGCCAGCGATTCCTGCGCGGCGCTCGACGCCTCCTCGGCGCCGCTTGCGATCAGGTCGGACGAACGTTTCAGTTCCTGCGCGGCGGAGGCCGCCTCATTGATGCCCGCCGACAGCTGCGCGGTCGCCGCGGCGATGCGCTCGGCCGCTTGCTGCTGCTTGGCGAGGGTGCGGGCGCGCTTGCGCTGCGCGTCGGCCTCGCGGTTCGTGGCCGCCTGGGTCCGCACGCTGTCGGTCGGCTGGGCCGGGCTCAGATTCGATACTTTTTTAAGGATAGCCATGGGTCGTCGGACGTAAAAAGTTAGCAAGAATGGCGGACGGCACGGCCGCCGAAATGCAGCCTGCAAGCGCGTTGCCAGACTCCCGGCCTTGCCGGAAGTTGCGGAACTCTAACGATGACGATCCGGTGGGAAAGGCAGAATTGGACGGTTTTTCAACGCCAATTCTTTCCATACGGAAACTGTTTTAGACAAAAGGCAGGATGCCTGGACAAAACGACGTCATTGCACGCGCTTGTCCAGGACAAAGGATGTCGGCGGCGGGATATAAAATTTCTATCGGGAAACAGTATCCGATAGATTTCGGGGCTGCCAGTCGTCAGCCCATGTGGCGAGCTCGGACAGCGATTGCGAGACGCGCAGACGCGAACCCGCGCGGACGCTGCGCGCGCCCGCACCACCGACCCAGAGCTCAACGGACGGGGGCAACTGCATCAACAGGCGTTCAAGCACGGCCGGCACCTGCCGGTGTCCGAAATAGGCGCTGAATGACAACAGCACCACGTCGGCCGACACCTCGCGAGCCGCGATCGCGATGTCGCCCGGCGGCACATCAACGCCCAGATCGGTGACGCGCAGGCCATGCCCGGACAGCATGGCCTGCGCCATCAACAGGCCTAGTCCGTGCCGCTCGCCGCTGACAGTCGCACACAGCAGCGCTGGACGCTGGCCGGCCGGAGCGGCCGACATCAATGCCGACTGCAGCAGTGCGCTGACTTTCGAAGTGAACAGATGCTCGGCGGCGACCGAGAGCCGGCCGGCATGCCAGGCTTCGCCGACCGCGCGTATCAGTGGCGCCAGTAAATCGCTGGTGAATGCCGGCAGCCCGCGCGTGAGCATCTCGCGCTGCAACGCCGATGACAGCTCATCAGACCGATACCGGGCGACCAGCTCAAGCCACGCCGCAAAGCGTTCAAAGCGCCGCTCGGCATCCGACGCCAGCGTCAACGCATCGACGGCCTGCAGCGCGCCGTCGACAAAGATCTGTCCGGGACGCGCGCCACGGTCAATCAGGCGCTTGGCGTCGCGCAGCTGCCGCAATTGCACAGGGCTATAAAGGCGCTCGCCGGTGGCATCGCGCTGTGGCAACGGAAAACCATAGCGGCGCTCCCACGCGCGCAGGGTCTCTTTCGGAATGCCGGTCGAGGCCTCGACGATCGCGATGGACAGCAGTGTGTCACTGCCTGCAAGCGCGGGCGCCTGCATGGATAATTTCATCAAAAAGCGCGGAGTTTATCTAATCAGCGCGCTGCGCGCTTGCGCCTGTAAATTCAATGCTATTTATTTAATGACAGGAGCGCAATTGCAAATTTATTCATTCGGATTAAATTTAATACCAATTAACTTGAGTGAATTATCAGATTAAAAATATATTATTTATACTAATTTCTACTGCCTGAGCGCCGGCGCGGATTAAGATTAAATTCAGATTCCGCCCAGGTCGTCCCGATTTAAAGGCAAGCCTGTTGCGTACAATTTTCATAACACGCTCTCCGAACGCAAGATTTTTTTGCTATCGAGAAACTGCGCGAATATACTCGTGGCAAACGACAGGGGAGCTGTGGCCAGACAAAATGCCATAGTGAAAACATATCCCCGGATCCAGGACCAAACCCGAGCAGAGAAATTCCGACTATGACTCCTTCTGACGACCTGATTTTTGCGGATGAAGATTCAGGCGATGACGGCAGCCAGCAGGAAGCAGCTCCATGGAAGGTGATGATCGTCGACGACGAGCCGGCGATCCATGAAGTGACGAAGATTGCGCTGAAAGGCGTGAAATTCTCGGACCGTCCCCTTCAATTCATCGACTGCTACTCCGGCGCCGAGGCATGCGAAACGATCCGGAAGCATCCGGACCTGGCACTGATGCTACTAGACGTGGTGATGGAGACCGACCATGCCGGACTCGACGTGGCGAAGTTCGTGCGCGCCACCGTCGGCAACCAGAATGTGCGCATCGTGCTGCGCACCGGCCAGCCCGGACAGGCGCCGGAACGTGAAGTCATCACCGCATACGACATCAACGATTACAAAGAAAAGACCGAGCTCACGTCGAGCAAACTGTTCACCGTGATCTACTCGTCGCTGCGCGCCTACCGCGACATCACGACGATCGAGGCGAGCAAGCATGGGCTGGCCCATGTGATCGATGCGTCGGCGAGCATATTCCAGCTGTCGGCGCTGGACCGCTTTTCTCAGGGCGTGCTCGAGCAGCTGACCGCGCTGGTGCAGGCCGACCCGGGCGCGCTCTACCTGAAATCGAGCCCGTCGCTGGACGCGCTGGCCGTCACTTACCGTCGCAACGAGTGGCATGTGGTGGCCGGCACCGGCGCCTATGCCGACTACACGGGGCGCGACACATCGGCCAGCCTGCTGTCGAACGGACAGCTGCTGGAAGACGTGCTGAAAGAGCGCAGGTCGCTCAACCGTGGCCGCTCGTATGCCGCCTATTTCGAGGACCGGCTGGGCAATGTCAGCGTGCTGCTGCTCACCGGCGTCGATTCGATCACGCCGATCGAGTCTGACCTGATCCAGATGTTCATGCGCAATGTCTCAATCGCGTTCGAGAACATCAACCTGCATTCCGACCTCGAAGATACCCAGCGCGACATCGTCTGCCTGCTCGGCGAATCGGTCGAGCGCCGCTCGCGCGAGACGGGCAACCATGTGCGGCGGGTCGCGGCGATCTCGGAAAAGCTGGCGCTGGCCTACGGCCTGAGCGAAGAGGACGCGCAGACGCTGAAATACGCGTCGCCGCTGCACGATCTGGGCAAAATCGCCATTCCCGATGCGATCCTCAACAAGCCCGGCATTCACACGCCGGAAGAATCGGCGATCATGCGCCAGCACGCCGAGATCGGCTACCAGATGCTGGTGTCCTCCAAGCGCAAGGTATTGAAAGCGGCCGCCATCGTCGCGCATGAACATCATGAGCGCTGGGACGGCACCGGTTACCCGCAGGGCAAGGCCGGCAAGGACATCCATATCTTCGGACGCATCACTGCCGTGGCCGACGTTTTCGACGCGCTGCTGAACGACCGCTGCTATAAGAAGGCCTGGCCACTGGAACAGGTGCTTGAGCTGTTCCGCAAGGAGCGCGGCAAGCAGTTCGACCCGGATCTGGTCGACCTGATGTTCGAGATGCTCGACGAGCTCGAGCAGATCCGCGTCGCCTATCGCGACGAATTTAACCATTGATCATCGGGCGGCACGACCGTGCCGCCGCGCATTGAGGAGAAAGTCATGCCGCAGGCAGCCATCAACCGCATCCTGGCGAAGTTCCAGATCGGCGACGACGACATCGCGCGCATCCGCGCGGTCGCGCCGCTGCTGAAGCTGGAGCTGCCCGATCATATTGAGGCGTTCTACAGCTGGATGCAGCAGCACCAGGAATTCCAGGTCTATTTCGGCTCCAACCCGAACCGCCTGGAGCGGGTCAAGCTGCTGCAGCAGACCCACTGGACCAGCCTGTTCGAGGCGCGCATTGACGAGAGCTGGTTTGCGTCGCGCAAGCATGTCGGCGCAGTGCACGCGCATATCGACTTGCCGAACGATATTTATTTCGCCGGCATGTCGATGTGCGGCAAATCGCTGGTAGACCGCCTGCGCCGCGCGAAAGAATCGATCGACGACGCCGATGAGACGGCCGATTCGCTGACCAAGATGGTCTTCCTCGATGCGTATGTCGTGATCGACGAGATCACGCGCATCCAGCGCGAGAAGATCTCGTCGGGTGCGAAGGCGCTGATGGAGATCTCGACGCCGGTGACGCCGATCTGGGAAGGCATCCTGTTGCTGCCGCTGCTGGGCGTGCTGGACTCGGTGCGCGCGCACGACATCATGGACAAGACGCTCAACAAGATCGCCGAGACCCGCGCGAAAGTGTTCGTCATGGATATCAGCGGCGTCGGCGCGATGGACACCGCGGTGGCCAACCAGCTGATCAAGATCACCAAGGCGACGCAGCTGATGGGATGCGAGACCATCGTCTCCGGCCTGTCGCCGTCGATCGCGCGCACGCTGGTCGAGCTGGGCGTGAATATCGGCGAAGTCCGCACCACCGCAACGCTGCGCGATTCGTTCGAACTGGCGCTGCGCGCCGTCGACGTCAATCCGGAGCATATGTCCCGAAGGACGTCCTGATCCCCGGCCGATCCATCACGCACGAGATACCTATGAACGGACTCCCCGGCACGGTCACAGGGACCCGCGTCAACGATCATCTGGTCGTGGCGCTGCCATCCGATCTGTCCGGCGACGTGCTCGAGCAGGTGCGGCAGATGACGCTGCTCCAGGTGCGCAGCGACCGGCTGGGCGTGGTGATCTTTGAGTGCACTGCCGTCAGGTACATGGACGTGCATGAGTTTGCCGAGCTTCACACGATCGCGGACGTGATCACGGTGCTGGGCGCGCAGACCATCTTCGTCGGGCTGCGGCCGGGCATCGTCAAGCATCTGGTGCTGTCGGACGTCGATCTCTCCCGGGTCCGCGCTTTTTTGGGCCTCAACGAAGCACTGGACCATCTGGCACGGAAACCCCTTCGGTGACCCATCATGATCGAAAACGAAGACCTGGCGTTGTCGTTTCCCATCAAAGATCAGGCCGACCTGACGCTGGCGCTGATCAAGACCGGAGAATCCGGCATATTTTCCGATGCGTCGAATCTGGACCAGAGCCTGATCAAGACCATCATCTCCGAGCTGGGCAGCAACATCATCAAGTACGCAACACGTGGCAGGATCCATGTGCGCCGCATCCGCTCGGACGATGCAATCGACATCGGCATCGAGGCGCATGACCAGGGCCCGGGAATCGTGAATGTCGAGCTGGCGATGAAAGACCGCTTCACGACCGGCACCTCGCTGGGGCTGGGGCTGCCGAGCGTAAAGCGGATGTCCGATATTTTTTCCATCGAATCGGAGCCGGGCCACGGCACCCGGGTACTGGCGCAAAAGCGCATCCAGGGCAGGCCCCACCTGCAGAGCGACAAGTCACGGCCGGCACAGCGCGCGCCGGCCAGCCGGTCCGAGAACCCGCCGAAGATGGCGCTGCAGACCCGCCAGCTGGAGGTCGCCTGCTACTCTCGGCCCGTACCTGGCGAGCTGCTGTCGGGCGATATGGCCGAGCTGTTCGAATTGCGCGACGGCGTGCTGCTGGTGCTGATCGATGTGAGCGGCCACGGCCAGAAGGCGCACTCGCTGGCGGAAGAGATCAGCCGCTTCCTGACGCTGCATGCAGAATCGAATATCAAGCTGCTGATGAGCCGGCTGCACACCAAGCTGCGCGGCACGCAAGGCGCGGCGGTGGCGCTGCTGTATATCGACACCAAGACATCGACCGGCCATTTTTGCGCAGTGGGCAATACCCGTGCGTACCGCGTGGTGGGCGAGCCCTGGCGACCGATCTCGAAAGACGGCGTGCTCGGACAGCGGCTGCCGACCTTACCCGAACAAAGCATTACCTTCCACAATGGCGATGTCGTCATGATGTGGACCGATGGCGTCTCCGACATGGCGGGCCGCGCCTACGCCTACCAACATTACTACCGTGCGGCAGACATTCTGGCACGCGACGTCGTGAACGAACTGGGCCGCCCCTACGACGACGCAAGTTGCATCATTTTCAAATGGATCGCCTAGACCTCCTCGCCACCATTCCGCTGCGCCAGCTCGACGTTGTCTATCAGGTGCGCGCCAAGGTCTTCCAGGCCGCAATGCGGCTGACGAACGATGCCGACCTGTCGGCGCAGATCGCGGCACAATTTTCCGATCTCGCGCGCGACCTGCAGGATTGGACGGCCGAGCCGCGCGCATTATTCTGGTTCGACAGGCAGGGCCGCGATACGGTGTTCCGCATCGATTTCTGTTTCGATGAGTGGATCGCCGAGCCCGAGCATTTTCTGGTCGGCGGACTGTACCTGAGCGCGGTGCGCGAAGACGGCCGCTACACCCTGACCCGCAGCTACCGCGTGCGCGCCGGCCTGGATGCCGTGGCTGAGCACGATACGATCGTCCATATTCTGACCGACAAGAGCCGTGAAGAACTGTTCGCCGACCTGAACGCGAAGAACAGCGAGCTGCAAAAAGAGATCGAAGAGCGCAAGGCCGCAGAAGAAAACGTGCTGCAGACGCAGCGCGAGCTGGTCGCCAAGGAAAAGCTGGCCGCACTGGGCGGGCTGGTCGCGGGCATTGCGCACGAGATCAACACGCCGGTGGGCATTGGCGTGACCGCCGCGTCGCACCTGAGCGAATCGATCCGCGAATTTATGTCCCTGTATAAGAGCGGCAGCATGCGCCGCTCCGACCTCGAGTCCTTCCTTGCATTGGCGCAGGAATCCAACGTCATGGTGGAAGAAAACCTGCAGCGCGCATCGCGGCTGATCCGCAGCTTCAAGGAAGTCGCGGTCGACCAGACCGCCGATGACGAGCGCGAGTTCATGCTGCGCGACTATGCGGAGCAAGTGATCATCAGCCTGGGGCCAAAACTGCGCCAGCGCCCCATCGAGATATCGCTGGACGGCATCGATCCTTCGCTGCGGCTGATGACGACGCCCGGACCGATGTCGCAGATCCTGACGAACCTGATCATGAATTCGCTGATCCATGGTTTCGATCCGGAACAGGCCGGCCATATCACGATCACTGCGCACAACCTGAACGGCACACTGGAGCTGATCTATGCCGATGACGGCAAAGGCATCGCGGCCGAACATATGGCGAAAATTTTCGAGCCTTTCTTCACCACCAAGCGCTCGCACGGCGGCAGCGGTCTGGGCATGCACCTGATCTACAACATCGTCACGAAGAAATACTCCGGCACGATCAAATGCGACAGCACGCCCGGCCATGGCGTGACGTTCCGCATGACCTTCCCCCAGATGTTCAACGAATAGCCGTCCGGCGCTGCCGACGGGCACGCCGGATTCCCTTCCAGACCCTGACGGCCACGCCCGCGCTGGCACGGCACATGCACGCAGCCTGGCCAACGGCCACCGGACTGCGACCATGACCTTGCCTGTGAAGGAAGCGATATGAACGCCCTGCCCTTGTGGGCACAGGCGGCCTGGTGGGGCGGGGTCGCCGGCAGCGCATTGTTAATCGGCGCGGCATTCGGCTATTTCCTGACGGTGCCAAAGCGTGCCATTGCCGCCATCATGGCCTTCGGCAGTGGCGTGCTGATCTCGGCGCTGTCCTTCGAGCTGATGGACGAGGCCTATCGCGCCGGCGGCTTTGATTCGACCGCGACCGGCTTTCTGGCCGGCGCAACAGCCTACACCGCAGCCAACTGGGCGCTGGAAAGGCACGGCGCCAAGCATCGCAAACGCTCAGGCACTCGCCAGCCGTCCGAGCAGGAACAGTCCGGCAGCGGGCTGGCCATTGCGGTCGGTTCACTGCTGGACGGCATTCCGGAGTCCATCGTGATCGGCCTCAGCATGCTCAATGGCGGCGCAGTCAGCCTGGTGGCGGTGACGGCGATCTTTCTGTCGAATGTGCCGGAGGGGCTGTCGAGCGCGGCCGGCATGAAACAGGCCGGCCGCAGCCGTGCTTATGTGTTCGGCGTCTGGGGCGGGATAGCGCTGATCTCGGCGCTGGCGGCACTCGCCGGTTATGCGCTGTTCCGCCATTTCTCGCCCGAAGTCGTGGCGGCCACCACCGCAGTGGCCGCCGGCGCCATCCTCGCCATGCTGGTCGATACCATGATCCCGGAAGCCTTCGCGGTGGCGCATACCTTTGCCGGGCTGATCACCGTCACCGGCTTTCTGGCGGCGTTCGTGCTGAGCAAGCTCGGCGACTGACGCCGCCGAGCTTGCGTCATTTTCCGAGGAAGGATTTCGCCTCCGCGAGTTCAGGACGCCGCGACTGCGCCTTGTCACCGAGCGCGACCAGTTCGCGATACAACTTGGCGGCCTCGTCCTTCGCGCCCGTCGCGCGCGCCGCACGCGCGGCACCGGCGATGGTCTGATAGCGATTCGGATCACGTTTCAGCGAGCGTTGGAATTCGACCAGCGCGTCGGCCGGCCGATTCAACGCCATCAACATCTCGCCGAGCAGCTCGCGTGACGGGATCACATTGCCCGGCGTGACCGGATGCTTGTCGCTGGCCTCTTCCAGATCGGCCGCTTCCGTCATCAGGGCCAGCGCCTGCGCATGCTGCCCCTCGGCCAGCGCGATCCATGCGGCGACGCCCTTGATCTGGAATTCCGACTGCGATGGCCAATAGCCGACCTTGGCCGCCACCATCGCCGCCTTCAGGTCTTCCAGACGCTGCAGGTCGCGTCGCGCCTGCTCAAGATTGCCGGCACGCGCCGCACCGAGCCCGCGGCTGAACACCAGCACCGATTCGGCCTGCGGAAATTTGTCCCACGACAGATTGGCCGGCGACAAGCTCAGCGCCGCAGCCGCCTTCCAGTCGCGCCGCTCAAGCGCAAACCGTGACGGTATGGCGGCAAACGCGTACGCTGCCGGGAAATTTTCGACATTCACCTTTTTGATCGCGGCCGTCTCGCGCACGATCGCTGCCGCGCTGTCGTCATGCGCCTGCTGCAATTCGCCGAACACCATGTAGTCCATCGCGTGCAGCGCATCGTAGGTGCCGACGTCCATCGTCGCATCCTTCAGCTCAGCCTTGGCAGCGAGGTAGGAACGGCGATTGCCTTCGACCATGTCGGGCCACGCGCCGACACGGGAATAAATATGCGATGGCATATGCAGTGCATGCGGCACCGACGGCGCAATGCCCGCATAGATGCGCGCCGACGCGAGTCCCCGGTCGGCCAGCTCCGCATAGTCATAGGTATGAATCAGATAATGGGCAACGCCCGGATGGTCGGGAAGCTTCTTGAACATCGGCTCCAGTATCGCCGCTGCCTTCAGCTGATTCGCGAAGGTCTTGTCGGTGGGCAGTGCGGTGGCATCGAGCAACAGCGCATTCAGGATCTGCGCTTCGTCATCTTGCGGATAGCGGCCGGCCAGTCCCTCAAAGGCCTTTTGCAATGCGACTGCGCGCGCGCGATGCGGCTCCGTGTCGCGATTGCGGAAGAATACCGACAGCGCGGCGATGTAGCCGCGCTCGCGCTCTGATTTCGCGCCGATGCGCTCCGCATCCGCCATCGCGGCGGCGGCGCTGTCGAGCGCCTTGGGCGTCGGCGGCCACGCGAAGGGATTGCCCATCGACATAATCGCTACTCCCCAGTGCGCCATGCCGCATGACGGATCGAGCGCAGCGACTTTCTTGAACGAGTCAATGGCCGGCGTAAACCAGAATGAATGAAACAGCGCCATGCCGCGATTGAATTCACGCTGCGCTTCTTTATTGCAGGAGACGGGAAAATTGACGTGGCCCAGCTGCTCTTTGCCCTGATAGCCGGCATCGCCATCGTCGTCGTGTGCGCTTGCAGGCGGTCCGACGACCGCCGTGCCGACCAGGACCCCAAGACCCAAAACCAGTGCCGTTAAAAACCGGAAGATTGTGCTCATATGCCCCCCAATTGCGTCGTTCAACGAAATGAACGCATGAAATTAATCGGATTGACGGAAAGCAAACTGCTGGTGAAAACGCCGACTTTATGCCGGACAATGGGTCAAGAATTAAGAAAGATCAATAAGCGATCAGTATTTTTTTACGGCCGGCGGGATCAAGGCGACGAAGGCAGGGGCGCGCGCTCCGCGATGGTGCGACGAGCAGCGGCCGGGCACCGTAAAGATATCAAAATAAGAACAAAACAAGAACAATAAAGGCGCGCACCGTAACCCGACCGGTGCGCGCCTCGATGGCTTCAACGATCAGGACGCTTCTTTCAGCAGCTTGCGCGCTTCCTTCAGCACCTTCAGCGCCTCGCGCTCGCGGCCTTCGTCAAACAGCTTCTGTCCTTCGGCGCGCAGGCTCTTCACCTTGGTCGCCGTGTCTTCTTTCAGCGTGGCCGTGGTCAGGGTGGAATCGATCGCCTTCATTTCGCAGGTAACGGCGTCCGGGCAGTGGGCAAAGGCATGCGCTGCGCTTAGCAGCAACAGTGTGGCAACAAGTTTTTTCATGTCAGCGTTTTTTCTGAATGGTCTCGAGGAACTTGATCAGGTTGTCGATCTCGGTGGCCGACAGGCTGGCGCCCCACGCGGGCATGCCATAGTCGGACCGGCCGTTGTTAATGGTAGCGCGAGCGACGTCCTTCCACTTGTCATCATAGCGGCTGCTCAGGCGGCGCAGGTCGCGCTCGGGCTGCGGGCTTGCGCCATTCTGCGAATGGCAATGCGAGCAGCGGCTGTTGAACATCGCGCGATAGTCTTCGACCGAGCTGTCGTTCACCTTGCGCAGATGGCTGCGGAAATCAGTTGCGTCGGCACGCGCATGCCGCAGCGTCGCATTGCCGGCAGCGGCCACGGGCACCAGCGTGCCGCTGGCCGCCTGACCTGCCGCCACGTCAGCGGCGATCTTGCGCCAGGAGGCTTTATCGTCGAACGCCAGCGGCGTTCCGGCCGGGAAGCCGTACTTGCGCGTGAGCTGGTCGATCTCAGGGCGCAGCTCGGACAGCGCACCTTCGATCTTGGCCTTGATCGCCTCTTTGCCCTTCGGCACGGCGACGGCAATCTGTCCCGACAGCCCCATGCCGGATACCGGCGTCAGCTGCCACTGGTTGTTGTAGGCCGTGAGGTTCAGGTAGCCCGCATGCGGTCCCCACACGAGGCCCGCGTCGATCTCATCGGCGGTGATCGCCGCATACACGTCCTCGGTACTGCGATAGCTGTGCACGTCAACGCCGTCCATGTTCGACAGCACGACCTGCGCCGCTGAACTGAACGTCACGCCGATGCGGCGTCCTTTCAGGTCATTCAGCGAGGCGACCTGGAATCCGGGTCGGGAAGCGATGGCATAGCTCACGTCCAGGAAAGCCTGGGTGCGGGTGACGCCCGGCGCCTTGTAGTCAGCGCTGGCCGGCAGCGCGAAGTAAGCGTCGCACCCGTCGATGGTGTTGCGCAGCGCGCGACGCTGGTTGTACGTCAGGTACCACGAGTATTCGACCGGCATGCCCAAGCGCTTGCCGACCAGTTCGGCCAGCTCGATATACAGGCCCTTGCTGGGTCCGTCGGATTTGCTGAACGGAAGATTGTCCGGATCCGAACACACCTTCAGGGGCTCGGCCATCACCATCGCTGACGAACAGGTCGCCGCGATGGCGAGGGCCATCGTTACCGAGCGCCGAAACTGGCTTGCAAACGACTTGGGCATTGCTCTGTCTCCGGATTAGTTAAGCGCGAACACGAACATGGTGCCGCCTTCCGGGCTGGCCGCGTACATCTTCTCGCCGATCTCGCCGTAGAACGCCGGGATCGACTGCGTACGGCCGGACACGATCGCGACATACTGCTTGCCGTCGATGGTGTAGGTCATCGGCGCCGCCATGATGCCCGAGCCCGTGTTGAACTCCCACAGGATCTTGCCGTTCTTGGCGTCGAACGCGCGGAACTTGCCGGCGACATCCCCCTGGAACACCAGGCCGGAAGCGGTCGTCATCGTGCCACCCGACAGCGGCAGCGGCTCTTTGTAGAACCAGACTTCCTTCTGCTTTACCGGGTCCCATGCCTTCAGGCCGCCGCCATGGCCGCCCGGGCCCCACTTGCCGAGGTCGAAGTTCACCGCCAGATAGAACTGGCCGCGCTTGTACTCTTCCTGGATGCCTTCCATATCCATCGCGAGGTTGTTGGTCGGGATGTAGACCAGGCCGGTGTTCTTGTTGTAGCTCATCGGCGACCAGTTCTTGCCGCCCACGAGGTTAGGCACGATGTCCGTCGCGTTGCGCTTGTAGCCAGGACGCTTGACATTGCCCGGTGCCTCGATCGGCTTGCCGGTCTTCAGGTCAATGGACGACGCCCAGTTCACGCCGTCGACGAACTGCTTCGCCGAGATCAGCTTGCCGTTGGCGCGGTCGATCACATAGAAGAAGCCGTTGCGGTTGGCCTGCATGATGACAGGGGTCTTCTTGCCTTCCACCGGCAGATCGGCGAACACCAGTTCATTGACGCCGTCATAGTCCCACGCATCGTGCGGGGTGAACTGATAGTGCCAGACGATGTTGCCCGTCTCCGGGTTCAGCGCCACCACCGATGCGGTATACAGGTTGCTGAACTTGCCGATTTCCGAGCTGTCGTTGCCGCGCACGCCGGCCGACCACGGCGCCGGGTTCGACGTGCCGTAATAGATGAGGTTCAGTTTCGGATCGTACGAGCCGATCAGCCAGGCGGTACCGCCGCCGGTCTTGCCGGAGTCGCCCTTCCAGGTATCGGCGCCCTTCTCATTGCCGACCGGGACGGTATGCGTGCGCCAGACTTCCTTGCCGGTGTTCTGGTCATACGCGACGAGCGCGCCGCGCACGCCGAATTCACCGCCGGCATAGCCGGTGATGACGAGGTTCTTTGCGATGGTCGGCGGCGACGTGATGGTCGCGCCCTGCGTGTAGTCCATCACCGTCGAGGTCCAGATTTCCTTGCCGGTCTTCACGTCCAGCGCGGTCAGCTTGGCGTCGAGGCGGCCGACGAAGATCTTGCCGTTGGCATGGGCGACGCCGCGGTTGTCGACGTCGCAGCAGGCAAACTGATCGACGTTACGCGGGACTTCCGGGGAATAGCGCCACTTCAGATCGCCGGTCTTGGCATTCACGGCGATGACGTTCTTCGGGCCGTACGACGAGGTCACGACCAGAGTGTCGCCGACCAGGATAGGGGTGGACTCCTGCGAGCGGTTGGTGCCGAGCTGCACTGCGTATTGCACTTTCAGGTCTTTGACGTTGGCCGTCGTGATCTGACCTGCGGCGCTGTAACGGGTGTTGCCCGTATCGCCGCCGTACACTCCCCAGTCGCTTGCGAATGCGGTCGTGGCCATGCCCAGCATGATCGACACGGCCAACACATTGGACTTCAGCTTCATTCCCATCTCCTTGCTTATTCTTGTAACGATTGTTTTTCCAGCACCTTCGGCAGCTTGTGGCTCGCCGTGAGACGTGGTCATAAAAAACGTAGCTTCGAACACCCAGAGCTGTTGCATGAACGGCATTTTTCCGACGCTTCACCCCCCTTCACCCAGATTCGCCCGGTCAGTCAATGACCCTTGTTGTACTGCCGATCCTGTACTGCCAATCCTGTGCTGCCAGTGCTGTGCTGCCAATGCGTCCGTGTCGGCGGTCGGCGCCGAAAAGGCCCGCAGACCACCGGGATCTGCGGGAAAGTCACCAAAGGAGATTCAGGGGCCCGCCGGGAGTGAAGAGACCCGTCAGGCCACCCGTCCGGCCAAATACAAAATCCGGACTTACTGCCTCGACGCCGGATCCGATCCGGCATCGCCCTGCCCCGGGATATCGCCGGCCGACTGCGCCCGCCCTATCCCGCGTCGCTGCATTCCGCCGCTGATGCCTATGGCCGATTCGCCGGCCAAAACCCTGATCAGATTTGGAATGCTCATAACTTGTGTAGTCATCATACCAGTCGATTTATAAGGAAACAACCGTTCTGATGCACGGCCTGAAGGGCCGCGCAAACAGGCCGGATCGTTATTAAAAAGGGAGGTTTCTGGCGGCGCTGCCGGCGAGGCCGGCAGCGCGGGAGGAAGTGCTATGCGGAGGGATCGCGGGCGCCGATCAATGACGGGCAAGGTAACGGCTGCGCATCGGCCGCAATACCGCGATGGCCATGACGGCGGTGATGAAATTGGCAGCGATCGCGCTGACGAACACCGGGGTCCAGCTGCCGGTGGACTGGAACATCAGTGCCGCCAGGGGGCCGCCAAGGATGGCACCAACGCCGGCGCCGGCATACAGGAAGCCGTAGTTCGTCGATGCGTACTTCGGTCCGAAGGTATCGGTCAGCGTAGACGGGAACAGTGAAAAGATCTCGCCCCAGCCAAAGAACACAATGCCGGACAAGATCACGAACAGCACCGCGTTCTCGCGCGTGATGAACCAGACCGCCATGGCGACGCCTTCGAGTGCGAAGGCGATCAGCATCGTCGGCTCGCGCCCGATCTTGTCCGACACCCAGCCGAAGAAAGGCCGCGTAAGGCCATTCATCACACGGTCGATCGTCATCGCCAACGGCAGCGCAGCCATGCCGAAGACCGTCGCATCGATGATGCCGAAGTCTTTCGCGAACGCCCCCATCTGCGAGACCACCATCAGGCCGGAGGTCGACATCAGCGTCATCATCAGGAACATCACCCAGAAGATCGGCTGGCGCAGCAGCCGGGCCGGGCCGACGTCGGGCACCGTCGAGATTTTCAGCTCGGCATGCACGGTCGCCTGATAGTCGTCCGGTGGCACGCGCAGCAGCCACGCGCAGGTCAGGCCGACGGCACCGAACAACAGCCCGAATTGCGTCAGCGTGGCTTCGAGACCGACCGAGGCCAGGCTGTTCGACACCGGAAAGGTCGTCAGCGACGCGCCCATGCCATAGCCGGAGGCGGCAATGCCGGCGGCCAGGCCACGGCGGTCGGGAAACCACTTCACCATCAGGCCGACGACGCCGATGTAAACGATGCCCGTGCCCAGACCGGCGAACAGGCCATAGGTGAGGTACAGCATGGTCAGGCTATCCGATTGCGCGCCGATCACCCAGCTTGCGCCGACGAGTAGCGCACCGATGGTCAACAGCTTGCGCAGGCCAAAGCGCTCGACCAGGTAGCCGCCGAGCGGCGACAGAAAGCACTGCAGCCCGACGACGATGGAGAACACCACCTGCACCTCGGCGAGGCTGACGCCGAGCTTTTCCATGAAGGGTTTGGTCAGCAGCGCCCATACGTATTGCGGGCTGGCGATAGAGATCATGCAGATAACGCCGATCATCAACTGCAGCCATCGGTTCGGCAAAGTCGTGCCAGATTCTGTCACCATCCCGGTGCGCGCTTGGGTCATGAATTCTCCGTAATCAAGGGGGATGCATCCGTCATCAATAAGCCGCCGAAGCGACCGCATCGCGCTGGTGCGCGAACGGGCCGGCCACCGGCAGGGTCCACGGCCGCACGCTTTCAAACGCGCGCGCGGCGCGCAGCAGCTTTGCGTCAGCAAACTTCGCGCCAACCAGTTGCATTGCCACCGGCAGGCCATTGACGAAGCCGCAGGGCACGGTGGCCGTGGGCTGCTGCGTCAGGTTGAACGGATAAGTGAATGGCGACCATTCCCACCAGCGCCGGCGCGAACCGTCCGGTGGCACCTCATAGCCGGCGGCGAACGCCGTGATCGGCATCTGCGGCGTGATCAGCAGGTCGTAGTCGGCGTGCAGGTTGTTCAGCTTGCGGCCAAGCGCCTCGCGCTCGCGCTCGAGCAAGCGGTATTGCAGCGCGCTGAGCGTGAAGCCCGGCTGTGCCAGCTCGGCCATGGCCGGCTCGACCAGCGCGCGCTGCTGCTCATTCATGGGCGCCATCGCCAGCGCCAGCGCGACCGCCCACAGCGGCTGCATGATCGCAATCGGGTCGTCCAGCTTGAGGTCGATCACCTCGACGCTGGCGCCCAGCTCGGTAAACACCGCCAGCTGCCGCTCGATCGCTGCGGCCACTTGCGGATCGACCTTCGCATAGCCAAGATCGGGGCTGTACGCGATGCGCCAGCCGCGAATGCCGGCGTCGAGCCCGGACAGGTAATCGATGCCTGACATCGGCGTCTGGTACCAGTCGCGCGCGTCCGGCCGCGCAATCACGGACTGCATCAGCGCCGCATCGCCGACATTGCGCGTGATCGGCCCCTGATGCCAGAGCGTCAGCGCCGGCGAGTGCGGATGTACCGGCACCAGCCCCCAGGTCGGCTTGAAGCCGAACACGCCGCAAAAAGCGGACGGAATGCGGATTGAACCGCCGCCGTCCGTGGCCAGATGCAGCGGCCCCATGCCCAGTGCGGCCGCCACCGCCGCGCCGCCACTGCTGCCGCCCGGCGTCATGTCGAGATGCCAGGGGTTGCGGGTGATGCCCGACAGCGCGCTGTCGGTCACGCCCTTCCAGCCGAATTCAGGCGTGGTGGTCTTGCCGAGAATGATCGCGCCCTGCTCGCGCAGCCGCGCCACCGGCGGGCCATCCTCCGTCCATGGCTGGTCAGGATCGACTGTCAGCGATCCGCGCCGGGTCGGCCAGCCGCGTGCGAGGATCAGGTCTTTCACCGTCACCGGCACGCCATCGAGCACGCCGACCGGACTCTGCCGGTGCCAGCGCTGCTCGGACTCGCGCGCCTGCGCCAGCGCGGATTCGCCATCGAGCACGCAGAAGGCATTCACGCGCTCGTTGGTGGCGGCGATGCGGTCCAGCACCGCACGCATTACGTCGACCGGCGACAACGTACCGCTGCGGTACAGCTGCAGCAGTCGCGTCGCCGGCAGATAGCAAAGGTCTTCAGTCACGGCAGCCATGTCGGTGTGAGTTAAAGGTCCGTACGGGAACGGTCGCAAGAACGCTGACGGCGGCGCGCAGCAGCGCCGGTCGTCAGGGCCTGGCCAGCCCGCTGCCCGCGCCCGGCGGGCGAACGCGGAACAGCGGATGGCTCAGGCAGCGCGCCGGGCCGGCGCTCTCAGGCCTTCTTGGCCAGCCCGTCGAGGATCGCCTGCGGCGGTATCGGCATTGTGCGCACACGGACGCCGGTGGCCTGGAAGATCGCGTTGGCGACCGCCGGCGCCACCGTCGTCGATGCCGGTTCGCCGACGCCGGACGGATGGTGACGGCTCGGCACGAGGTGCACATCAATCACCGGTACCTGCGCGAGGCGAATCGGCTGGTAGGTGTTGTAGTTGGCCTGCTCGAACGCGCCGTCCTTCAGCGTCAGCCGCTCGGACATGATCTGACTCGCGCCCCACAGCGCCGACGCACGAATCTGCGCATCGACGTTCTTCGGGTTCACCACGATGCCGCAGTCCATCGCAATGGTCAGACGGTTGATGTTGAAGCGACCGCTCTTCGGGTCCACTGTGACCTCGGCAACGCAGGCGACCCAGGTCGGGCTCTGGCGCTCTTCGGCCGCAGTCACGGCCATGCCCATGCCGGTGTTGGCAGGCAGCTTCTTCTTGCCATAGCCTGATTTTTCCGCCGCCACTTGCAGGCACTTCGCCAGCCGGCGCGCACCGCCAACCGTGGCCGACTCATACGGAATCCAGGCCCCCTCTTTCGCCCACGGCAGCGATATCCACAGCCGGTCCATGTAGTAGTCGGACGGCGTGCCGGGCGCATAACCGGAGTTCGGTATGCCGCGATTGCCGCCCTTGCCGTTGAGCTTGGCCAGCCGCAGCTTCAGCGGATCGACGCCGGCCGCATGCGCGATCTCGTCCATCATCGATTCGACGACAAAGATGTTGTACGAGTTGGAGACCGTGCGCAGCGCGCTGGCCTGTACCGCCCAGGTGGTCTTGTCGTGGTTGTACGCACGCACGCGATGGTTCGGCATGTCATACCAATGGTCGCTGCCGCCGATCGACCACTGGTCGATATCCTCTTTCTTCTCGTCCCACGAATCGAGCTGCAGCCAATCGGAGCCATACTTCTTGCCGACCGAGAAGCGCGGCCCCATGAAACCGCAGACGATGTCGTGGTTCATGCCGAGCAGCTCTTTGCCTTTCAGCGCCGCTTTCATTCGGTGCAGCGTGGGCGTGCGCGCGAAGCTGGTCGCGAAGTTGGATTCACGCGTCTGGATCAGCTTGACCGGACGGCCGACCACATGCGCGCAGTAGGCCGCAGCGAGGATCTCGTCGAAGTCCTGCTTGCCGCCGAAGCCGCCGCCGACCAGGTATTCATGCAGATACACCTTGATGTCTTCCGGCTTCTTACCAAGCACTTTGGCCAGGTAGGCCGCCAGGGTCATGCGCGCAAACGACTGGCTCTGCGTGCCGACATGGATGTGCCATTCGCCATTCACCTGCTGTGCGGTGGCATTCAGCGGCTCCATCGTCGCGTGACAGACCATGTCGGTACGGTACTCCGCCTCGAGCACGGTGTCGGCGGCGGCCAGCGCCTTGTCGACGTCGCCCTCAAGCACCCAGTTGGCGCCGGTGCCGCTGTCGGCCAGCTCGCGATATTCTTTCGCGAGCGTGGCGGAATCGAGCTGGCCATACGGGCCTTCGTCCCATTCGACCTTCAGCGCCTTGGCCGCCTTGACCGCCGTCGGGAAGCGATCGGCAATTGCAATTACCCAACCGGTGCACTTGCCGAAAGAGTCGTCGACGATCACCGCCTGGACGAAACCGGGGATCTTGCGCGCCTCGCTGTCATCGACACGTTTCACTTTCGACGCATAGCGGGTGCGCGGTATCACTAGCGAACCGTAGACCATGTTGGGCAGGAAAACGTCCATGCCGTATTTCGCCGAGCCATTGGTCTTCGGCGGAATGTCGAGCGCATTGATGGACTTGCCGATGATCTTGTAGTCGCGCGGCGACTTCAGTTTGATCGCACGGAAATCGTCCGGGTAGCTGAAGGTGCGGTTGAGCTGCACTTTCTGCAGGATCTCGCCGTACGAGATCGACTGGCCGCTCTTGTCATACACCCGGCCGCCTTTGGCAAAGCATTTGTCCGGGGTCGTGCCCAGTACGCCGGCGCCGGCCTCGACGAGTGCCATGCGGCCGGCCGCACCGGCGCGCGCCACGCGGTCGAATTCGGTCGTGATGCTGCCGCTGTTGACCGTGTAGGCCAGGCCATAGATCGCGAAATTCTCGACGCTTTCCATCGGCGTATCGAGGCGCACGTCGGACCAGTTGACCTCCAGTTCCTCGGCAATGATCTGGGCCAGACCGGTGCCGATGTGCTGGCCCATCTCGGCCTTGACGATGTGCATCGTCACCTTGTTGTCCGGCGTGAGCGTGAACCAGATCGACGGCGTGTAGGCGCTGCCGGCCGCTTGCGCCTGACCGCTGGTGAGGCTGCCGCCGAGGCCAATGCTGAAGTACGCGCCGACCGCCGCAACGGACGAGCGCACGAGGAATTCACGGCGTGAGACGGCCTTGTCGCTGAGCTTACGCATGCTTGCCTCCCTTGCGCGAGATTTCGGCCGCACGCTTGATCGCGCCGACGATGCGCGAATAGGTCGCGCAGCGGCACAGGTTGCCGTTCATGCCCTCGACGATCTGCGCGTCAGTCGGGTTCGGATTGCCCGACAACAGCGCGGCCGCCTGCATGATCTGGCCCGACTGGCAGTAGCCGCACTGCGGCACCTGATGCTCGATCCACGCCTGCTGAACCGGATGCGCATGCGCCGGATCCAGCCCCTCAATCGTGGTGATCTGCGCGTCGGCGCTGACGTCTTTCAGCTGCACCAGGCAGGAACGCACGGCCTGGCCATTGATATGCACAGTGCATGCGCCGCACAGGCCGGAGCCGCAGCCGAAGCGCGTTCCGGTCAGGCGCAGGTCTTCGCGGATCACCCACAGCAAAGGCGTATCCGGAGGTGCATCTGAAAAATAACTTTGTCCATTGATTTTCAGCGTCGGCATGGCACTCCCTCTTGGATAGTTTTTCCGTTAGATTGGTCGTGGACGGGCGTGGAACGATGTCCGTTATCCCTGCTGGCAGTATGCGCAGCGGTGCAATTCCGCGCATCCAACCGAGGTACATGAATGTTTACGACGGTCGGGTCAGGCGCGCATCCCCCGAAAGGGGGAGATGGCAATAAAATTCCGGAGGAAGCAGCGCAGGTGCCTGCGCCGGCAATCAGAAATGGACGAAGCCGCGCCGGGCGGCCAGCGCGATCGCTTCCGCGCGGCTGGTGACATCCAGCTTGGAAAACAGGCTTTTCAGGTGGCTTTTGACCGTGCTCTCGCTGATGTGCAGGTCGAGCCCGATCGCCTTATTGCTCTTGCCGAGCGCCAGCAGCTGCAGGATCTGCACTTCCCGCTCGGTCGGCATTTCTTCGCCGACGCGCTGCACCAGCTTGGCCGCGATCTTCGGCTGCAGGTAGCCCTGCCCGGCATGGATCGCACGGATGCAGCCGAACAGCTCTTCCGGCTGCACGTCTTTGAGCAGATAAGAGCGCGCACCGGCGCGCAGGCACGCGTAGACGTCTTCATCATGGTCGAAGGTGGTCAGTACGATCACGGCGGCAGCGGGCGCTTCGGCGCGCAGCTTGCGGAGGGCGTCGAGCCCGCCCATGCCGGGCATGCGCAGGTCCATCAACAGGATGTCGGGCTGGGTCTGCCGCCACAGCTCGAGCGCTTCAAGTCCGTCGCAGGCCTCGCCGACGACCTCGATGCCGTCCTCCATATTCAGGATCGCGACCAGTCCGCGCCGGATCAGCGACTGGTCGTCAGCGATCAGCACGCGGATCGTCGCATCGGAGGCTGCGGCCGGGCCGCTGACAGGTTCAGGGGCGTGCAACGTACGTTCAAACAGAGTCGGCATAACGAACAGACAGTGAAATCCGTGTGCCGGTGCCCGGCACACTGTGAATGGCCAGCTGGCCGCCGATGCGCTGCGCGCGCTCCTGCATGCCGACCAGGCCAAAGCCTTCATGCGCCGGGTTCGGCACGAACCCTTCGCCGTCATCGGAGATCGTCAGGCCGATGCACGATTCTTCGAACGACAGCCTGATCAGCATCGACTCGGCCCTGGCATGGCGCAGCACATTGGTGCTGGATTCCTGCGCGATGCGCAGGATCTCGGTCAGTTGTGCTTCCGGCACCGGCCGCTTCTGCCCGACCACCGCAAAGCGCGCCTGCACCCCGCCGCTTTCCTTCAGCATGCGCACAAGATATTCCAGCTGCGACACCAGGCAGGTGGGGTGCGGCGTATTTGGCCGCAGCGCCCGCACCGAATTGCGCGCCTCGGCCAGGCCGTCCTGCGCCAGTTCGCGCGCATGCTCGATATGCTCCGCCGCCAGCGCCGGCTCCTGCCGCTTCAGCGCGCGGCTGGATGCCTCCAGGTTCACGATCACGCCCGTGAGACCTTGCGCGAGCGTGTCGTGGATCTCGCGCGCGATGCGGTTGCGCTCTTCCAGCACGGCCGCCTGCCGCGCCCGGCCGGACAGATCGGTCATTCGGATCGCCAGCGCCGCCTGCCCCGCCAGGGCCTCGGCCACGCGGATCTGGCTGGCCATTTTGTCGGTGTCGATGCCGGTACTGCGGATACAGATCCAGCCCACCTGCTCGGCGCCGATGTTCATTGGCACCGTCAGCAGGGTCTTCACGCCCAGCGACATGATGTACGCGCGGTTCTGCTCCGGCATGCCGGAGACTTCATAGCAGAGCATATAAGTCTCGGCGCCCTGCGGCGGAAACGTCGACAGCGGCACGCCGCCGATCGGCGGCGGCTGCAGTACGGCCGGATGGCGCGACTCGCGCGCCGGGATCAGCTTGCCGTCCAGGTATTCGAGGTGCAGGCGTGCCGTGCCGGTGTCATGGTCGGGAAACCACAGCGTGCCGCCGACCGCCGACAGCTGGTCCACCGTCGTCTTCAGGACATGGCCGAGAAAAGCGTCGACGTGCGATTCGCTGGCCAGGAAATCCATCGACCGTATCAGCATCGCCGACTGGTCGCGCGCCAGCTTTTCGGCCAGGCGGCGCTGCTCGATCTCGGCCCTCAGCGCCCTGTTCTCGCGCTCAAGATGCCAGGCCTTTTCTTCGCTGAGCGCCAGCTGCTGCCGATGCTTCAGGTAGAGATCGTCGTCAGCGGCGGACCGCTTCGGCGCAGCGGGCACATTGAGCGGTTGATCGACGGCGTTCATCTGGCAGTCCCTTCACTATGGTGCACAGAGTGTAAGTTATCAGTTCAAAAAAATGCAACGATGCACCATGTAGAACTAATGAGAACCGATGAGAAGCGGTTTCAAAAATTTTAAAGATTCATCGCTCGAAGCAGCAAATTACGTGCCCGGCAAACATTGCCGGCGGCATCCCGACCATCTTGCCGGTGTCGGTCCGAAACACGGCAGCCGCCCTCACGGCGGTTCGGGCTCACGCCTGCGGAAGCGGGTGTCATTCAGCTGGTGTCATTCAGCTGGCGACGGCAGCGAAGACCGGCGTTGTATCGATCGTGCCGTCGGCCGCTTTAGACAGGGCCGCGATGATGGCCTCCAGCTGCGCGGGAACCGTCTTCAACACTGTCAGATCGACCGTCGCCACGCCGACCTGTCTGGCAGCATCCCCGGCAGCGCGCGCAGCCGAGTTCAGGCCAAACACATGCCGCATTCCTGCACTGCCCCCCAAGTCCTGGTGGTGAGGATAGAGCAGTACGACATCAGTGCAGGCATAACAATGGGCGTACGCATACATTTGATAGAGATCGTCCTGCTGAACGCCTTCCCGGGATTTTTGCAGCGACAATGCCTTCCACTT
>JACCDQ010481214.1_pt1 | contig 32641 bp, 28 predicted proteins | sample 7446031 | NCBI WGS metagenome assembly JACCDQ01 (sample SAMN15323442, study PRJNA562643) | freshwater metagenome | isolation source: river surface water | place: USA:Blue River Watershed | collected 2017-08-17 | reverse complement strand
CAAACCTACAGTTGGCGGTCAGTAAGGTCTTGTTACTCAACACATCAGTAGTCCCAGTGCCCACCAGTGTAGTGGTTGCAGTCGGTAGTGTGAGTGTCCCACCATTCGAAATCGTGGAAATGATAGGTAAAGTTAGTGTTTTATTAGTCAATGTGTCCACAGTATCGCGACCCACTAGTGTGGTGGTGGCAGTAGGTAGTGTGATGGTGCCACCTCCATTCGAAATCGTAGAAATGATAGGTAAAGTTAGTGTCTTATTGGTCAATGTATCAATAGTCCCAGTACCCACTAGTGTAGTATTCGCACTTGGCAAGGTAATGGTGCCCCCATTCGAGATCGTAGAAATAATGGGTAAAGTTAGTGTTTTATTGGTCAATGTATCAGTAGTCCCAGTACCCACCAGTGTAGTAGTGGTAGAGGGTAGTGTAATGGTACCACCTCCATTCGAGATCGTAGAAATGATAGGTAAAGTTAGTGTCTTATTGGTGAGAGTCTGCGTAAAGGTCTCGAGCACAACGTTGTCACTAGCGTTGGGGAATGCAATAGTACGGTTCACACTCTGCGCGAACTGCAGCGTTGTAGTGGTGTTGTCTACTGCCCCTGTCATGTCGACTGCAAGTGCGCGAGGGTTGGTGTTTGAGTTCGCAAACCTACAGTTGGCAGTCAGTAAGGTCTTGTTGCTTAACGCATCAGTAGTCCCAGTGCCCACCAGTGTAGTGGTCGCAGTAGGTAGTGTGATGGTGCCCCCATTCGAGATCGTAGAAATAATGGGTAAAGTTAGAGTTTTGTTGCTCAGTGTGTCCACGGTATCGCGGCCCACAAGTATAGTGGTTGCAGTAGGTAGTGTGATGGTGCCCCCATTCGAAATCGTAGAGATCGCTGCTCCAATGAGTGTTTTATTGGTTAATGTATCCGTAGTGTCTCGGCCAACAAGCGTGGTGGTTACGCTCGGTATTGTTATAGCGGCCCCACTGTTCGATATTGCTGCAATAATGGGTGATGTTAAGGTCTTGTTAGTGAGAGTCTGTGAACTGCTAGTATCAACAATATTATCCCTATATATTAGTGTTGTGCCTTGTATACCCAATAAGTGTGTAGTAGTGTTATCACGTCCAACACCAGTGCCCAGAATGCGTAATCTTTCAGTATCATTGGTACCAATGCGATAGTCTCTTGCAGTGAACCCCCACGTATATGTGTCGCCCGCAGTCTCATTGGTGCCCACCCCAAACAATGGTGTTCCCCCCAACTGAAATAGCAAGTCGCTATGCAAAGGTGCCCCTAGTTGATTGATAATTATGGGGTGATTGGATGATGTATTCAATGTTAATCGATCACTTAGAGTGATGTCTGCGAACGACGGACTCGAACCAGTGCGCACATCTTGCCCCACTAAGGACGTAATATTAACGCCACCAATCAATATGTTATTGCTATCAGCAGTATTAATGGTCTTGTTAGTGAAGGTTTGAGTGCTGCTCGCGTCTAAAAAGTTATTTTTTATATGCACGACGCCATCACCATCCACCCCCAATATATTCACCATAGTATTATCTACAGTGGTAGTGGGAAGACTGAGTGAGGTATGTATAGATACATCAGAAGACGATACTCGCAGCTGTGCAGGCCCCGTCCCTACACCTATATTGACCTTTTGAAGGGTATCCAAGTTACGCACGTTGATGTCTCCTGTAGTGGCGGATGTAAACCATGCACCATTGCTCCCGGAGTAACCAAAATCACCTTTTCCCTCGAATGAAAACGATGTATTACCACTCACTGTGATGTATACACCATCGCCGGATATAACATTGATACGTCCCGAGGTATCAATACGTGCCCTCGCCGCACCACCTGCCCCTAAATGCAGACCTACCATTGACGTAATGTAGCTAATATTAGTACTTTGATCATGCCCTACACGTAGTTTATTTACTCCCCCGCTAGCAATCGTGATCCCATTGAGTGTCTTTGCGTTGTCAATCGCTTGGTTAATAGTGACCGCGGCAGTCTCACTCGTAAGTATAGATAGTCCACTAGTAAGATCGAGACTAGTAAACATAGGTGATGCACTTGCTCTTACGTCTTGCCCAACAATATTATTGAGGCTCACACCACCAACTGTAAGTGTATTTACGTCGCTATCAATAGTTTTACCAGTAAGTACATCGACTGTGTCGCGCCCTATGAGTGCCGCATTAGCATTGGGTAACACATATGTTCTGCTCGCGGTGAGCCCGGTGGTGTCAAGTATAGCCGCTATACCTGATGATGTTTTCCACGAGAGATGGCCCGCGCTGTCCGCGAATAGCCGCAAGTTATCAGGTGCCGGGTCATTAGCGGGCCCCGAAGTGTGATATATAAGGTCAACATCACTCTGAGTTTGTGCCTCAGTAATGTAATTAACTATAGTTGTACCACCCATATTGATGCGTCCGGTGGCTGATTTAAGGATCAGATCCCCAGACTCCGTGGTGATTGGCTGTGTTAATCGTAACTCAGTTTGCACCTTGCCAGCAAGCCACACGTCCCCCGCATATATTTGGTCGGCTCGTATCTTGGGCAAATTCATGCCCGAGATGACCGGTTTAGAGTTTTTCACGTTAGTCCCATATGTTTTGTTCACCAACTGAGTTAATTGTAGATCGACAGTATCACCCATTGGCTATATACGTACACTGAGAAAAAAAAGATTACTTTGCCTATCTTCACAGTGCATTCAGTGAGATGTAATCATCATGATTACCACGTGTTTAGGGCCACGCGCGTCCATGTATTCGTATCAATGCAAATATATAGATAAGCTTGACCGCCATCAACACCCCAACACCACTGACCTGCGAACCCCTGCGCATTGCTTGATCCGGGTACTCGCGGGGTACACAGTCTGAAGGAGTCCCCCTTACAAGAAATGTACCAGTTAAATGATGTATTGCATGCATCGCCATATGGCTCATTCGTCGAACATACTTGACCGTCTGTGATTGACATGATTACTGATGGGTGGATACATATCTATACCCCTGTTTCTAACATATATGATGGTGATTTTTTGCTCTCGAGTGGCCCACTCGAGCATCATCTATCACATGATAGTGAAGAATGAGCTTTCATCATGTGCATAACAAGAGTCCGCCGCATAACTCTCACGACTCATCATATATCTCAGCATATGCTATCCATCGTATAGTATTCGCGGCTATACCAGTGATGCGTACTCCCACAATACCACCACCTTGATCAGTAATCGTGAGATTGGAAGGAAAAGTATTGGATGATAATGAACTAGTTTGCGCAATATCCATGGACCCCCCAGTTGTAGTAATCCTAACTATAACCCTATGTCCCACACTCCCATTGAGATTAGCACCGGCCGAACAGAAGGCCATTACATATACTACCATTATCCTCGTAACATTTGACGGCATTGGTATTGTAGTAGTTACTATCCGTGCGAAGTTCCCATCGGTAGTAGTAATTGCGCCATGTATTGTAGTAATTTTACTACCAAACTCACTAAAAGACCCCACAGTACTGAATGTATTGAATGTCGGTGATGCACTGGTTCTCACATCTTGCCCGATGAGTGACCCCACGGCAACACCACCAATCCGCACAGTGTTAGAAGCGGAATCAATGGTTTTATTGGTAAATACTTGCGAACTACTGGTGTCAGCCACTGTTGTCTTATATACTAGAGTAGCAGCACCTTGCAGTCCAAGTACATTAATAGTCGTATTGTCGGTAGATATTCCACTACTTAAGAGCTTTACACGCTCTATACTATTGGTTCTTATACCATAGTCACGGGCCGCAGGTACCCATGTGTAGATCTCATTGGAGGTCTCATTGGTACCGATGCTGAATACATTCACTCCACTACGCTGAAACATGACGTCATTACCAGTAGTACTACTGGATTGATTAATAGTAACAGGGTGAGTTGCTCCTGTATCCATGCTCAATCGCCCTGTTAGCCCAAGACTCACGAATGCAGGCGATGCACCGGTCCTTACGTCCTGCCCGATAAGTGACCCCACCGCAACACCACCTATCCGCACAGTGTTAGAAGCGCTATCAATGATTTTATTGGTGAGCTCTTGGGTTGCATCGGTGCCCACTATCTCACTGTCGGCATCCGGCAAGGTGAATGTACGATTGGCGCTCAGGCCACTTGAATCTAGCCGCGATATTATACCTGAGGGTGCTTTCCAAGCTAACAATCCGCCACTGTTAGCATATATTCGCAGTGTATTACTCATTGGTGGGTCGGGGCTAACACCTTGATATGTGAGGTCTACGAAGTTCTGAGGTGGGGTCGTGTAGTTTGCGAATGATGCGCCGCCGAAGTCAATACGTCCAGTCGTAGCAGTAAGTACGAGATCACCACTCTCAGTAGTCAGTTCATGCATCAGACGTAGCGGGGTCTGCACGCTACCGTATATTTGTATGTTAGTCGTATGTAAGCCGCCTACCTGTATCTTAGGGATAACAGCACCAGTCACACGCGGAGTAGCATTAGTGATGCCTATCCCATAGCTTGCGTTGATGGCACTCGTGAGTCGATAGTCAAGATCGTCAACAGCTAGTGTATTGCGTATCATAATACCTAGTCTATATATAGCCCCCAACATATAAAACACAGTGTGAAGTGGCGTAATTACTCGATCAAGACGCGAGCATTTGAGGTCCATCGTATTGTATTCGAGGCGATACCTGTGCTTTGTACGTTGATAGTTGATCCACTGGCATTGGCCCCGTACCCAGTCGCGAAGGAATTGGAAAATAAGTTACTAATGATAGAAATGGTCAATGTTCCAGCTACATTAATCACCTTTACGAGCATTCGCTGACCGCATGAAAGCCCTGCGTTTGCCCCCGCAGTACAGTATGCATTGAGCACGAGATATAAAAAGGTCACTGTATTACTGCTTGTGGCTATCGTGTTTAACGTAACGGTTGATGCATCAGTAGTCGTAGCAGTGCCCCTAGTAGTGAATATCTTACCACCAAATTGACTACTGCCAGTAGTACTAGATATGCTTTGGAACGTGGGCGACGCACTGATTCTCACATCTTGCCCCACTAGTGTAGTAATGTCAACACCACCAACACGGATAGTGTTCGGGCCCGCAGTATCAATGGTTTTATTGGTAAATGTTTGCGAGGTACTTGCATCGGCCAAGTTGTTTTTGAACACGAGTGTCGTACCTTGGAGGCCGAGTACACTGGTAATTGAGTTATCATTAGCGATACCGGTGCTCAATATACGTAGCCTTTCCGTGTTATTGGTGCCTATTTTATAGTCCCTTGCAGTGAACCCCCATGTGTATGTCTCGTTGGTAGTCTCGTTAGTACCAACAGCAAAGATATCACTCCCGGTCTTCTGGAATAGGATATCATTGCTTGTAGTACTTGATGATTGGTTTATAATTATAGGGTGGAAGGTCGCGGTATTTAATGTTAATTGACCAGTCAACCCAAGCCCCACAAACGTGGGTGATGCACTGGTTCTCACATCTTGCCCCACTAGTGTAGTAATGTCAACACCACCAACACGGATAGTGTTCGGGCCCGCAGTATCAATGGTTTTATTGGAGAGCGTTTGGGCCGCATCAGTGCCCACGATCGTCGTCGTAACGTTGGGAAGCGTGAACGTTCTATTGGCTGTGAGGGCACTGTTGCTGAGCGTAGCAGTCACACCTGTAGATGATTTCCATGATAATTGCCCACTTCCATCCACATATACACGCAAGACGCTCGCGGATGGGTCAGCAGGAGCGGGACTCTGATAGTATAGATCAAGGAGTGTCTGTGAAGGAGCGGCGTAGTTAATAATACTTGACCCACTCATATTAATACTACCACTGGCTGATGACAACATGAGATCGCCCGAGGTAGTCATTATGGGTTGCGTGAGACGTAGTGGAGTTTGCACACTACCTGCAACCCATACATCAGTAGTATATGTATTGGTTACACGCATCTTAGGTATGACAGCCCCAGTCACACGTGGGGTGGCGTTAGTAATGCCTATACCATAGCTAGTATTGACTGCGCGAGTCAGTTGAAGATCGACAGTATCGCCCATATGGCACTATACTTCCGGCGACATCTTATGTATGCGCCATAATGTACACAGATCTACATGTTGGGCCACCATTGAACACTCATATTTAAGTCTATACATGAGATATATATGGGTATATAGTTACAGTTATGCAGCAGCAAAGGGGTATATTCACTATCGCAAAGGAGTTTAATCTACTCACGTGGGACCTCATCACTATGATCGAGCGGAAATCTCGCAGTGAGATAGAAATGGCCAACCTGGACAGACTCAAGAAGCGTGTATCGCTACTCAAATCTACAGTGGGTGACATCGCACCAATACAATTAGCCGCGCCATTCTTCATTAATTTCTCGGAGAACATCCTCAATCCCGATGCTGCGGAACGCGATAGGTTCTTTATGGACATAGACGCGCGCGCTGAATACATAAAATATAGTGGTGCCATACATAAGCAAGATGAGTTTGCTTTCGAGCTCTCTGACTCAATGAGAGTACATTATAAGAATACCAATGCACAAGAGCGCAATGATATCTATAATAAGGTAGTCTCCATGCTACGATGTGTTGCTGAGTACAAGATGATCGCAGGATGAAGGCCATGTATGAGGCCTAAAACACATGTTGGAGATGCTAAAAACATAGATATATACAACTATAAATGCGTAAAGTGAAGGTTAAGAAGGTCAAAGTTGCCCTCGCTGGGGGCGACTCGGATCTCGCCGAGATGTTCAACCAGATGCTCGGGACCGGTACTGCTAATATACCTATAGCATACCCCCGATATAAGAGAATGCGTACCCTATGTGAGCAACTAACCAAGTTGTTTGGGCTACTCAGCGACTCACCATTCATGCGAACATGTCATGAGTTTTCGACCCAAGCAGGGCAAATACAGCAGTTTTGTATGCACGCCCGTAGCAAGATTATAGAGCTATTCAATGAAGACTTGGACGGTGAGGGCGTTATAGAAGCACTCACTGAGGAGCGTAAGAAGGACTTCACTGCGCGCTATGAAGCAGCCAAGAAGTCAGACCTGGTGAAGACGTACGTAATATTATGTGACCGCCTCGTGCCCTATAGGAAGCACTTCGCAGACCTAAATAGCCTCAATCATAGATTCATCACTGCGATGCCCGGTGTCGAATGGGCCCCATTCCCTTTCACCACGCTCAACATCAAACATATATTTATACTGCCTGGTGTCGGTGAGAACACCATAACGTTCTTTATGACTATACTCCACAAGGCCTATGTATTGAGTCGTGCACTGTATGAAGAGCTCCAATCCCCAGATATCGACATCGACCGTATGTCCGACATCATCATGAGCAGCATCAACGATGCACAGAAGTGCCCTGAACTCAGCCGCTGTAAGGAGGCATTTCATAAGATTAGAGAGTCCATAGGTCTGCTGCGCAACCGCTTGCCAGGGTACTATAGAGACTCACTGGCGACGGGTGATAACACCATCATAATGCAGCACTTCATCATAGATGTGAGCAGTGAAACAAAAGCCAGCCCTACTGTCATACGTCAGTTCGGTGTTATCGCTGATTACTATCGCAAAGCCGGTAAGGACCAGATCACTAACCCCAAGATCAAGATGTTATTTGACAAGATCAATGAATCTTTCAAAGAAATTGAGAAAGGCACTACTAATCTAGTTAATATACGTGAAGATGATGCATCGGCCTCACACTGCAATAACGATGATGCACCTCCACCAGTTGTATTGACGAGACCCGCGGCCCTTAGTATTGATGATCTACGCTCACTCATCGATGCTCTACCTGATGAAGATGATATCTCTGATGAGGACTTCGACGCAACCGATGAGAAAGACTCCGACCCCATCACATGAAGACACAATCATACCTATGGCGGTACTTGTGACATCGCTGCATACGCACAGTATGTAATCCAACACAAGCAAAAAAATAGTAAGTAGGCCATGCTATGAAGCTCTATTGGGGACATATCGGCCAAATGTAACACAGTAAACACACCATTCGATGGTAGATATATTACATTTCTTCGCTCCTTTCAATACCTCGCACATCAGCGAACTACATCCACAACATCTTGATACTCGACCGCTGTGCGCAGCAAAACACACCATACAATAGCTCTTGTCGCAGAATATACACTTATTGACTGTATAGAAGGCAACAGCTCCACTACAGCCAGAGCACTGCGTATAAATGTAATATTGATTCATTGTTATACACGTAATAATACTCAATAGACCCCATGAAATCAATTTTTAATGGGTTGCGATGTACCAGAGGCGCACATTCATGCGTACTCCGTAAACATCCCCATAAGATCTTTATTACTGGCCGACTCCTCCTTCTTTTTTGACCTCGGGCCCATTATACTATCCCCACTAGTAGTATAGAGAGATGCATACATTACTGATAGTATTGACCTGTATAATGATCATTGTGGTGATCATATTGGCTGATAGTCTGACAACAGCTATGCTAATCGTGTCACTTATGGCCAATTTTCTTGTAATTAGCTCACAGTTCAATAAGCTGCATAAGGGCAGCCTTGATATAGGCATCAAAGAATGGGACAAACCTCCCGTCACAACGCAACCAAGTCCCACCGGTGGCGAAGATATGCCCCCACCTGAGCCCTTGAGCGATGAACAGCAGAATATATATGGTCCATTCTATGAGATGTGGGATGCATATAGGACTGTAGATGGAGGTATTCCCAACAAACCTCAGTTATATGTGCACGATGGAAGCTGCGATCGAGGGTACGATATGGACAGTGCCAACGCATATATTGCCCAACAAAGGTCTAGAGATAAACGTGCTTTAGATGGTTGGGCAGTGAAGGATGCTAATTATTATAGACATCACTTCGGTGGTGAGCTTGCGGCCGAAGAGAGTAAGCCGTGGTGGTCGCGTAATGAATACTAGGCGGACCGACCCTCCACACTACACAATGGACCCCATTTCGCCTTAAATATACTATGTAATGCCATGTATATAGGTATATACACAATACCATGTCCTATGAGAGAACCCCATATGCCAATGTCAACCGAAACCAGTCGAGGTGCGGTCAAATAAACACACATGAGCTAATGAAGCGCGAGATATATAAACAGGGGTATGATAGTGATACTAACTTTAGGATCACAAACCCCCCGATACTGGGTAATAGCATCATTGATGAGAATGCTCCGCCCCCCGAAGTAGGCTTTGAAGATGTATATCTAATGTTCGACTCCACGCAGCGGACCGGCACGAGCGACTACTCAAGCGGTGAAATATCATGGAGTATACCGGTATTGAATAACTCAGTGGATGTAAAAAACTGTGTAGCGATACGTCTGTTGCCCTTCTACTTCCCCAATATATACACGGCCACTACTGCCCCGGACTACTTTTATTATCTGCGGGCCTTCATTGAGATCCAAAACCTACCCTCAACACAATCAATACTGGGCCCTAAGAACAATAAATTCCACTTCGTGTGTGATGTGCAGAACACCAGTGGTCAATCTGTACTATTGGTTCCACTCAATGATACCTTTTACTTTAAGCAACCACTGACTTCGCTGTCTGATTTTCAAGTGAGATTCCTTGTTCCCCCCACCACTTCACTACCATCGAACTTCAAGCGCATACCCATACCTAAAGACACATTAACAGTGCAATCACTGACTACTGGGGGTTTCGGTTATAATCCTATACGTTTTCAAGTAACTGGTGGAGACACTACATCCGCACTCGGACTCATAGGTAGTATGGGTGTACCTGGTCTTGCGGTCGTTATCACAGACTATGCATCCAACGACAGTGCAATTAATCAAGCTGTAAATAACCCGTTAGGTGTGTTCGTGACCACCGTCTTAAGCTCGACTACGTTCGAGATCGCAGGTATTAATGCTACAACAGTGACGGGACCATACACTGCTACGATGTTTATAATGAAGAACCGCATTGAACTTGACGTGCGATTCACGTCCGTGAAGAACCAGGTGACCAACCACATGGATATCAACCACGACTGACCGAGTACATGCGCGCCCTCATCCGTGTATTTTTTTTTGGTCAAATAACACCCATCATGACTCATCATAACCCATTAAAAAGACTCCCGCGTGGTTATAAATACACCATGGAGTCACCAAATAATATATACACAGGAGGAGATATATCAGTGTATGCTAGCCTCAATCTACCCCCAGGGTTTTGGACACAGTGTTGGAAGTGCAATAGTATGAGCCCACTAATGACATTCATTACAGTGACTACCCATGATTTCTCACTTCCTGTGCGTGAGATGAAAGCCCTTGCGCGCACATGTAAGTGGTTCTTCGGTGCCATACAGTGCACTTTGATGAAATACAAGCAGTTACGGCTCAAGTGGGAGCCAATCATAGCAAAAAAACTGAAGCCATACCTCATATACAGGCAACATCCATTCACGTACACTGGTGTGTGTAGTAAGGCAATCGCTATAAATGACGATATGGTTGCGTCTCACCACTATGGTCTCTGTCCTCTTGACGATGTGCACCAGCAGCGATTTACAGATATTGAGCTCGCAGGGACACGTTATTCATTGGTAGATGTGGGGTTCTATACACGTACTCCTGTGCCACTTCGCGTGTTTTTACACGTAGCCGATGTCCCCGTATTCAGCATTGTGGTACATGAGAGTGATTATATAGACCGCGGAATACTCACCCCTCGAGTGATGGCCGCATACACTGCACAGTATGGTCATGATATTGTTAATTGGCCTGGGCGTTACTACGTGAAACTGCGAGCTCCAACCATGTTCAATCCGATACCATTGGGCCCACCTTTTGTTTCAATGAATCGTGTGTATATATCTGTCACCCCCCTTGATGTGCCCTTTGAGTGCGTTGTTCCACCCCCCGACTTCGCGTTTATCCTCGCGCATATCACGACGGTCATCATGCACCTCAGAACTGTTGACATGGCAGCTTACCCATGGAATGACTATGGGGTCCTGTTCGCTGGGTACATAAACGCATATATCCACTCATGTCCGTTAACTTTACATCTCAGCGGGGTTATACAGTGAAATACATATTTATGTAGTTGATGCAGGGGGCGATTGAGTACGTGCATTTATGGCCTCGATTACTGCGCCGTATCGTTTGTCGGACTCCCTAAGCGCACGATATCCACCTATCTCTGGGTCCAGCACGAACACCTTATAGTCATATATACTGGCCTTATCGGGTGTAAAATAATACACTGTGCCGTCTAATACAACCTCCTCGGCACGGATACGTTCTTCCTTTACGCTTTCACATGGGTCAACCGCAGCGATATCACGGGCTGCATCGAGTGTATAAAGGCCGATGTTAGATGGATTACACACTCTACAGTGCGACTCACCATTCACTAGGCACTCAATAGATACCTCGCGCAATGCCTCATTAAATGACTCAATAATCAGTTGATTAGTGACCGATTCGGAGTATAGTTCAGTATCAGTAGTAGGTGCAAAGCCCCCACTTGAGAGTCTTTCGCTCTCGGGTGGAATGGCCAGGTAGATGTATGGCTGAACATTCTTAGAGTCAGGTGGAAGTGCTATATGCGAGTCATTACGTACTCCTCTTGCTATAATCTGCTTGATTCTGCCCCAATTCCAGTAAGGTTCAATGATGTGTATGTGTCTGACGTTCTTGAGGTCGAGCCCCTCAGCGCCAGTACTTGATATTAATATGAGGTCAATAATTCCGCCATGTGTGTTCTCATTGCTATTATACATGTCCTGTATACGCGTTCTGTCCTCTATACTGACTTCGCCTGATATGATTGCAAACCTATATTTACGAGTCTCCGCGCTACCCTTCTTCGGGGGTGTTGTATTCTTACCTTCATCGGGCACGATATTGATGAAGTAGGTGGTGATGTCATCTACTTCTTCCTTTCGTGGATCTGGTGTGACCCCCACGTCCTCAGCACATGAGTCATCATCACCCCCGAATACATTGCTATTCAGCCACCAGGCGGATTTCACTTTCGATACCTCTGACTCTATGGCGCTCAATATGCTTTCGGCGGTTGGTAACTCGGGCCCCGCACCGACCTTCTCAGCAATCGCACTGTGCAATTCTTGAGCCTCATCATCACTCTCGCCGCGTAATGTTGCGGCTTCATCGACCCCATCAGCCTCATTAATCTCATCGGTGTTGTCGTCACCATCAGTTTCGCCAGTAACATCGGTCATCATATCATTACCTGTAGTAACATTATTACGGCGCACGCGCGCGCTAGTAGACTCTATATTTATCTGTTCCCACCCATGGCGCTGAAGGTATCTCGCAAAGGTGCCAAGTCCACCGACACCAACGAACTGTGAATATACGAGCCCTAACTGATCTTTATGCTTCTCGATATTAGAGTATATCTTGCGATACTTGGCCGATCCGAGACTATCGACTGGTAAAGCCGCTGGGTCTTTCTCATCTCTATGGCCTGGGGGCGCACAGTAATTGCTCAATTGACGTGACTTGACGCGGTATGTACTAGCCGCTTTACTCTTTGGTTTGGTCATGGAAGGGGGCTCATGAGCAATACCCCTGTTATTGAAAACACCACCGGAACCTATACTTCCTTCTTCCTTTTCTTTATCACGGGCTAGCTGATAGGTGACGTACTGCTCACTGTCCATGTTAACGTTTTCAACAATAAGGGGTAATTCCTCGGGGAATTCGGCCTTTCTTTCGTTACTAATCTCACGCCCAAGACCCTTGCCCGGCTCACTTGAATGACTGACGTGCGACACGAGACCCATGATGCGGTTCTGAAAGCGACCTTTATTTTTGATCTTACCGTTCTTATCATCTACATACAGTTTATTGAATTCCTTATAACTCTCCGGTAGTATAGGTGTACCAACCTTACTACCGAGTATATTGAAGCACGACACCAACTCAAAGGGATCGTTGGCCACAGGCGTACCCGTGAGGAATATCACCTTCAGGTTGCGGGCCTTCATGATCATATCGTAAAGCCCTAATGCATTCTTACTACCATTAGTGATGGCTCTGAACAGGTTATGAGCCTCATCAACAATCAACAGTTTACCATCGAGTGATGGGAGCTTGAGTACTTCACCCAGTTTACGCTCGAGTACGGCCTCAAACTCTTCTACACTGTGGCCTTCAGCTGCTTTGCCTACTTGCTTAAGCATATTGCTTGCATTCATACTAACGAACGAGAAGTTGACATCTATCCATTGATCCAATTCATCGGGGCTGAATCGTCCGATTGGGTACGATGTATCGGCCTCTTTTCTCATCTTTACATACTTATGGATGGCTCCTCGCATGTTCTCTTGGAGTGATTTGGTGAGCAAAACTATAGGTTGGCGCTCCTTCATAAGGTCCATAGCTATTGCCACTGCCAGTATGGATTTACCCATGCCCATAGCTACATACACAAGTAATCCCCTAGCGTCAACATTCACGTCATTGATGAACGACCGGATGATGTTTTGATAGTATTTGAGGAAATTATATTCATTCCCCCACGTGGTCCCTTTGAAGAATTCTAGTAGCTGCAATGGGAAACTCGTATTATTGCGGTTCAAACTACTCGAATATGAACCATTTACATGTGGGCGCGTTACACTAGACATGCGGGCCTATATTCTACAATACATCATAATACTAATAAACACTATTATACCCCCACACTCACATCCACAAAAGCATACCCGCCCCCACGCTAGGGCACATGAAGGGCCAAAAAAAGAGAACTATCAATCAAAACTGGTCATTCACTGCACACATTTATATTAGTCGGGCAGGTATCAATGGTATATGTGCATAAGTCTCATATCTCATCTCATAGGGGCTTGCGCCTGGTTTATAAGAAGGCATGGAGAGGGAACCAGTGAATGACGATGTATTGTACGTAGTAGCGAAAGATGAGGGGATACTTTGAAAGGCATCAATGGGCCTTGTATCATTACCTCTTTTATTGTTATCTTGCTTACGGTCGGCCATATAAGAAGTGTTTATTTTGGCTACTGAGTGGATACTTTTAGGGTCTTTTAATTCAATTTTAGCTGTTGAACACGTCCACCAACCACAGTATACAGTACTTTACATGATTAATTCAGAGCACATAAATGGGCTAACATATGGCTATATGTTGGGTAGGATAACCACCGCAGGATTATTAGGTGATGACAATAATGCACCCATGGGTCATCTATCACGCGGTATAACAGTCCTCACAAACATAGCTAAAGCGAGACATTTATCATCCCCACACGGTGCCCCTACGGACGTCCCTGCTGACATAAATACTACGCCAATCGACCCCTCAACTACCACTATGCCGCCCATAATATACTCGGATGTACATATTGAATCATCATGCGCGACAGACTCGAATACGCCACCGGGGCACGGCGATATCGCTGTGGATGGTAATGATAAGGGCCCAAGCGAAGACATAAATATCTCTAGTAAAAAGCACTATGAGTGTGTAAAAAAGAAGGTCTTGGGCTCGTGTGACTGGCGTGCGGCCTCTGTCGCTTGGAACTCTATAACTAAGGGTACATCCGATAATTCTACTAGGTATAGTGTTACTGATTGCCAGTACATGACCTTGATGGCGGGAGCATGCGCAACTACCACTCAATGCGAGCGCGCTGTGGCCACACTGTGTATGCTTGCTAATGCTGATCTACAGGGTACAGCGTCATGTATACTACAGTCTGTTATCGTTTTTTATCTCATGCGGCGCACTCCACGTACTCCCGAGGACGTTGATTCTATAGTAGATACGGCCGTACGCGTGGCAGTTAAGTATCTCACCGATGAAGCAGTGCCACTATACACTGATGAATTGCCCGCAGTATGGCAACCTACAGATCTATGCACTCGTGAGTTCACCCGACGCATCTATACAGCTTACACTGAGAGATTATGCGATATACATGCTAGCCTTGCGGATTCCAACCAACACATGGGGTGCATATCTTACGTAGTATACATGTTGCAGATCATAAAAATGGCGGCCAAAACACAAGCATACATTAATCTAGAGAAGGTATTCTCTAGACTTCATGAGCAATTAGGGGGCAATCTTATTGATTATCCGTTGCTTGGGGCCATCATCGGCACATATACTGGTGCCACATACTTACGGCGCCGTCACCCGATTCCTGCCGGCGGCACGCTTATTGACGCGCGACCCACTGTTCAGTCAGACGAGCAACATATATATGCGCTCATAGATGGGTTCATGAGTGCTACCTATGGCCCGCAAGATACCTCTCAATAGATTACTGTATATTATCCATATCTACCCGCGTCTCCTCACTGACAGTATTCCGCGGGGCAGTCTGAGGGCGCGGACTTGCCGCTATTATAGAGCCCGAAGTATCAACGAAATCCATCTCCGAGGCACTCTCTATCGACTTAAGTTTGATCTTTTCTACCCGTTCGCAGAAGAATTCGAAGCGCTTGTCCAGGTCTGCGTACTTCTTGTACTTGCCACCACCAGTGAGGAACATCCAGTACTCGCCATATAACTTACCCAATACAATGCTATTCAGTATGTACTTCTTTGAGATGTTGAATGAGTAAAGCAGTTTGTTGCATAGGGCTATGATCATAGCTATGCCCCATGTAATCCAGAATAATACAAGAGAGTTGACGAAAAACCTATCGAGCACAAGCAGACTACCAATGACCACACCGCTTACACTCACTATACAAACCAGTACATAGTGAGCAGTCAAGGCCATACGATGATCAGCCTCTGCATCAGTCACAATACTAATGTATCTGGCCTTCATTATATCCTTCTGATATGTAGACAATGGTAATGTATCCATGAGTTGCGTGTATCTCTCACTGAACTGTGACCCAGCGCCGCCCATTGTAGTTTGTGGTATATTATGTGTTTTATAATATGTATATTGGCCTCATTCAAGGGGCAAAAAAAGAATATCGGACCATAACGCGCGCAGCTATGGGGCCAATATGATGCCTCGAGGTGTGATGCATTACACCGTGTGAGGTCTGCATGTGGGCACTTATTTGCGTCCTTTACGGGACTTCTTAGAGCGTTTAGAGCGTCTTCGTTTGCTCTTCTTGCCCTCAGCGGGGGGTGTCTTGCGGTGTTTACGTTTGCCACCACCACTGTACTTACTGTGTTTGGACCTCTTTGTCATAGGAGAGAGTTACTTGTATACATAAGGACGCATAGAAATGCTTACGTTTTATTAATTATTGATCGCATTATCGCACCACAGTGACCACTCATCATGCTCGTACTAGGCGGTTTAAAATGCACGACTACTAGGTACTGAAATACTTGTAAGTTTAGTGGGGATTACGCCGTATAATCTGTTCGACACATCGCCGGGCATATGAGTGAGGCCCTCCCACACTGTATAGCTCTCGCGTGTATAAACCATATATATCACCACTACGATAATGATTATCACGGTGGCGACCACCAGTTTGCCTGCTGTTGTCTCAAGAAATGACATCACGGTGTATATATGCACCCTACATAGAAGGCCCATTAGTTAATTAACTCAACGTGATCGGGAGTATTAAGATGTGTTAAAGGTCCCTTATCAAAGCCAAAGTCAGTGCCATTATCCCTGTTCATAACATACATATCATCAACACAGTTGGACCCTGAGTACGGCCAAATGTATGGATTGATAACCAATGTGCCGCCCATAGATGCCCTACCATCACACCCTGTACACGACCTGAATCCCTCGACACCATTAAGGCCCGCAAGGTAACCACCATACCATAGAAGTAAGATCACTATCACTAAAATGACCGCAACAAGCATGTATATCGACGGTCACATACTCTCCCCGAGGGGCTTATTAATGTGCGATGAGGGTCACTTAAGTCTCATTACCAGTGCACTTACATAACTGATCACATCCGCCACACATGGCCTCACATCGCGACATACAAGCCTCACGCGGGGTCTTATGAAGGAATACAAGCAATATTATCACTATGATTACTATGGCTATAACCACCACAAGCAGTGTATATTCATCACTCATTACACGTAACGTATCTATTATAACTTACCTATCATTAATCATGCGCGCTACAATTGAATTCAATGCAACCACAAACATACTTTCAATGACTACCGCATACACTCCTAAACACACATACTCCACAGCCAAAGCATGGATAGCGCATCAATATAATGGCAAGATGGATGTGCCATGTACACTCAGTGATATTATTGCTGATGAATGTAATACTATAGATGTACTCACGATGTTCCTCGCCATTGAAGTTGATAGCGTTAGTGAGTGGCGGCATGCCGCGGGAAGGGCCCTTATCAATGCGCGTTTGACCACTCGGTTGGCTGCCGTATACCTATTTGATGCACAAGTAGATGAGTTAACGGACCCGCGCAGTGCTCAAGCCAAGCAATTAGTTGCGATACAGAATTACTATGCCGCAATAGATGTGCGGCTCCTCAATAAACTGCCGATATATAGACCATTCAGCACGCTACCAGGTGATATCTTGAGGGTGATACTCAGGGAAATACTCATAAATAATATGCGTGCAATCTGCACACTGAGCGTGATTAATAAGCACATATACATTGAGGCCGCAGCGATATGGAAGGATGCTCGCCACGAGTACTTGCGCTATCGCCCAGGGGCGCTCAGTTCCTCCGATGTGCTTCAACGCCTGCAGGCAACATCTGTCAGACCATCGACTACTCTCTATGGTATCACACTTGTTTCTCGCCAAGGTGTGCTTATGGGGCGATCAATACCACTGTTACATATAAGCATTTACGGTCCACGAGTTAACGTTGCAGTGAAGAGCTATAACATTGTATTCGAGGTCCGTGACGGTAAGTACGTACCAATCAAATACTTCAAAATAGATTGGGAGGCCATCATACAGACCAACTGGGGGCGCCTTATACAAACCTCTCTGCGGCCGCGCCAAGAGATGCGTAAGTCAATACATCAACTCATAACCACGGCACTCATGCGTATAGTACCCGAACTAGTGGATCAGTTCTCACTTTTTTGATTATTCTGATGTATGTTCGCCCCTTTCCCACTCTATCTTCACTGTATTCTTGTATTTATCCCAGTTAAAGACCGCAACAGTAGCCCGCGAAGGATCATGAAACAGGTGCTGCCTGAACTCAAACATCAATTGATCGGGTACCGCATTGGCCGTGAAGTACTCCGGCGGGACACCATTAAGCCTCGCCCATACATAAAACAATGCATACATACCGCACTCAGACTTGCTTTTCTGGTGTCGTATTGTTGTTACGCGTATCACTGATACACCCCCGACCTCTGGCTGTATTGCGCGGACTTGCGATATGGAATTATCTACTGCCGTGGCCACTCTTCGAGGTTTACGTATATGTTTACTCTCCGACCCCATCGCTCCTCCTGTCGCAGCTCCTGCTGCTGCCCCTTGCAGGTTTTCCATCATAACCTTTGTTTTCTCTAACCAGTTTATCCACTCCGGTGCGGGAGCATTACCACTACTGTTGAAGAACTCCACAGTCCATCGAGAACCGCGAGCATCAGCAAACAGTGCCATCCAATGCTTACCATCTCCCTGATAGACGTCTGTATTGATTATACAACCGCAACATTTATAGTGCTTACCATCGACAGCCCCAGTGTATAAATCATTGAAACCGATTGTAGCAAGAGTATCGGGCCTGTTAATTACATGACCCTTATTGTACGAGTATGATGCGTAGTTGCGCATATTGAAGTTGAATGCATAGAATAATGGGAAACGCAGCTGCCATTGCTTCATGGTGTCGTCTATATGTATATTATTCAACAACTGCGAGTCGGTTGGCCCAGACACCTTGAAGTAAGCGTATAGTTGATCACTCGCGAGTTGGGCCCCTATCTGTGTTGTGAGCTTGCCCAAGACACATCTTTCAGTATCGCACCCAAGCTTTTCTTTGGCTGCCGCAATGATACCCTCTGCGTTGCCACTACCCCTATCACCGATTGCATTCCCTACAGCATCGATTCCCTTGCTATCCATGCATGGCTCCCCCGCTGCCTTCTCGAGATACAGTGCACACTCAGACACCTGTGCGGGAATCAATCTCGCAATGATATCGTCTTTTTTATCCACTGTGGCCTCTGTTACGGGTGTTCTGTCAGATGCCCCACCAGTCTTCACGTTGCCAGGTATTGTTTTTATGACCTTTTTAACTGCCATATACGCCTTAATGTATGGATATATAGTATAATCCTATAATATAAAGGCTGTGGTACATTAACATACCCTCATATGTCAGCGCAAAGAGTATGCCCTGTAGTTGAAGCGATCAACGCTATACGCGGCGGAGGTATATATAAGGACGATATGGAGGACGACCCATCGGCCATAGTGCGGGTCGGCGGGGTCGAGTACGTGATGAATGACATCAGTTACTACATCTCTTCACGCAAGATAGAGCTCGCGAGATTTGAGTTATCAAGGCCTACACTTCAGGCTTGTAAGGCGAAATATAAAAAAACATTCGCACCACTTACAGGTCTCACATACTCAGCGCTGCGTGTTCACATCATTGATCGTGCTATTGATAGACCGTTCGCATACGAGGCATTCATCAACATCGTGGATCTCATTGGAAAGATAGAAGAGCTTATCATTGATGTGGTGGCTACACTAGCGCGCAAGGGTAAACCCATTAATATATCGCTACCCGATATGCTCTTCTTGCCACATATAGACCGCATCATTGTCTATGATCCAGCTGCTATGGAGCACACTATGAATAAGATTATTGAGTACATCAATAAGCTCGATGTTGGGTCGATCACAGATGCACCGAAGCTCACCCAACGGATCCCCAACGTTGCGCGGTTTATCCCCCCAGCGGCAGTCGATGATATGGCTTATAGCACAGTAGTATCCCCCGATACGTCCACATTATCCACACCCGAAGACTACATTGCTGCTATGAAGACCATATCGGAGGCCGAAACACATGTGACCGAGTACGTTAGTGGAATAGAGAAATATCATTGTGTTGTTGTCGGGCACATGCAGCAAGTCTATGATAGATGTGCATTACTGGTAGACTCTTTAACGGGTTCGCGTGGTAAACTAGAGGTGTTGCGCTCGTAACCAAATGCACCACTGATGTGGTAAAGAAGGGTCTTCACATGTGTCTCACCGGCATCATTGGTAACAGTAACCGTATCACGATGTATATCGGCCCCAATACATGCCCAAGTGATACATTTTTGCATTACTTGTATGGTTAGTGAGGGTACCTTCTCACCTCTTGCAAACAGTATTACTTGCGTAGATGCCCCTTTCAGTAGTGCATTATGTAGCGGAATACCACCGAAGAAATCTAGATTTGTCTCTATCGGGCCCTCAATAGAGTCCCTAATACCATCCACATCACTCCCATCCCTATCACCGTCACCATCCCTATCACCGTCACCATCACCATCCACCTTATTATCTCCATTACCCTTACCACCCCTACAATCTTGAGGTCTTACTACTGCCAGTATCCTATCGTTAACGACCAGTACAGCCTTGTCGATAGGTGCTCCCTTGGTTGAAAACATCATGGAGTCGTCACCATTGATAGGGAAGCTATACTTGACGATACTCTGTTCTTTCTTGAGCTTGAGCATGTATATATACTATACGCATATGTATGTATAAATAGCGTGTAATGCTCCCACCATTAGTGGCCGCGGTAGTCTTTAATCTCAGTGTATATCTTCACGCAGCAGGCATAACCGGTGTCTTTCTTGTCCAAGTGCGTCATAAATGATATTTTTCTCGTCTTATCGGCAGATATATATACATCGTCCCCTATATTACTGCTTGAGAATGGCCTTATGTAATCAATGTTGACGCTCACCGAGAATACATCGTCATCCGCTATGGTGCTCTTCAATTCTATTTTATCGGGATCATTATACGCGCTTGTAAAGTTGACCCTTTGAGCCTTATCGAAGGTCAATTGTACAGGTCCATTGCCTGCCTTTTGAATGATAAGGAACTGGCTGAACTTGCGTATATTATTAATTTTATTCTTAAGGTGCTTGGAAGTGACTTTGAATTTCACTGGGTAGTCTGTATCATCATCAATGCCTACCTGCGCGGACTCATCAGTCTGCTTGAACACAACGTCGATATCGTAGCTTTCATCACTGCTATACTCGATGTCTCTGATATTAATGTACATCACGGACCTGTAATCTTCTCTAAGAATAAAAGTGATCTTAGAGTGGTTCTTATTGATCACCCCCAGTATACGCTCGAGGTCTCCATGAGTAACGTATATACGTACAGGCATCTTGCAGTAGTATAAATTCATGCATCGACCATCAATAGTAGTACATATATTTGACTTACCAAGGTGGTCTCTGCACTGTATTGTAAGTCCCACGTGAGTAAAACTTAACTCTATTTCGCCGGCATCGAACTGTTTATATAGCTGCAATAGCTTCTTGAAGAGACTAGGATTGCTATATACAAGCTCCATTATATCGCCCTTATCGGCGGGTTCATGTACTATGCCACATACCTCTATGGGGGTAGTAAGGACCTTTTTTCTAGGCCTTCCGGGCTTCTTTTTTTCTACTGTAGGGCCCTCTCGAGGTGTACTATCGGCCTCACTTGGTGCGACACAGTGTTCACTTGGTGGTCCAACATGTTGATCTTTACGATTGTTTTTGACTTCCATGTTCATAAATATTGTATCTTCTCCGCTCCAATATGTATTCTTGGTGGGTTTTTTATGATACTGCCATGCGCCCACATCTACACCAATACATCCTCGCGATCAATATAAAACTCCTTAAGCGACACGTCATATCCGGTCCATGTCCCTGCCTGTTCGAGTTCATCGATGGCTGCCTGCGTGGTGGTTCTAAATAGATCCATTAGCACACGCTTGAGCTCACTGAGTGTGTTTTCTTTGAATATTCTATCTGTCAGAACTACGCGATCCCACTGACGCTCGAGTTTCTTCGTAAAATCATAAATAATTCCATCAAACCGCGATATATAAGTGATGAGATACTCGGCCGAGGTCTTGCCGGCTACACCGGCGGCAGCAGTCAATACATCCATAATTACCTCACCGCATACATTCTTGTCAACAGCCGCGGCCTTTACAGCTGCAGGAGTGAGTAATGTTCCGCCCTTAAGTTTCGCCTCGAAGTCATTGCACAGACGGTCTAACACGGTGATGCGCATTGGCTCAGATGATGAAGGGGATGTCTTCATGTCCTCATAATCATTCAATATCATACTAGCGCGAGGGTTATGACTGTGCGCCAATATCTTCTCTGATTGTATGTTATTGTATTGTTGTGGCCGTGTTGTTACCCCGCGAAGTAGGCCGGTCATCATATTAGCTGGTATGCGTTTCACGCCATTGAGCCCCATAACTCGCCATGTTGCCCCATCAATAGACTCGAGTACGACCCAATGTGATGGCTCAGGCACTATACTATAGCGCTTCACGATGTCGGCTGGGGCTCCCTTAGGTAGTAATACAGCAGTAGAAAATCTATCAATTACTTTCTTTGTAAGACCCGATACAGGGTTAGTTTTCATGTCATTGGAAACTATATAATCAACATCTATGAGCCCCGACATGTCGAACTCAACGGGCGAACTAGTGGCCTTGTTGATCATGAGAATACCAACATTCAAGGCCTTACATAGCCTTTCCATGTCAAAAGCAACACCACCACTACCATGTGATTCATTATCATATTCAACACCGAGACTCTTAAAGACCTCATGCATTGGGGCTGATCGACCACATGGCCGCATGTTATACCGCACAAGTAGCCCTTGTACCCCAACATATTCATGTAAATCGAACCTGCTTGACCCGAGTATATGATCCTTCTGCGACTCTACAATGAGCTCGATGACTCTACGGCGCTCACCCGTAACGAGAGGTATAACATGGGCTATGAGTCTAATCATAAACTTATTTATTACATTTTTATGCTCGACCACGAACGCAAACATATCGCTAACTCTACTATCACTCGTATCTTCGGCCTTATTACTGCGTATAATGCTCACAGGTTCGGCCTTATTACTCACAGGTCCAACGATACTATTCGCAAAGATATCGGCAAGTATAGTATCATCATCGGTTATAGAGGCATCTAGGTATTCTTCATACGCACTCAAGGCCGCATTCCTCAAGCGATATGTACCTGTAGTATAGGTAGTAGACATGTTGTAGTTTGCATGTGCAGCATACGACTCATTGCGCAGGGCACTCACAATACTACATGCATGACCATCAATAACTGCTATGTGTTGATATATATCTAGCCATGCATGTAGTGATGGGGCGGGCTGCTCGAGGGCCGCCATTATGATCATGGGATGCTCTCGAAGCATGGATAAACTATGCTCAAGCGCCTTATATCGCCCCGGATCGCCACCTATAATTGCAAGTTTTATCACTTCTATATACTCAGCGGCCTTCACTACCATTAGATTTATGGCTCGCAAGCGCACACTCAGTAAATCACGTGTATTGTTAGCCATTTTACAGCAGTAAACTACTGATCTATATTAGAATTGCTATATATACTAGTATTCAAGCAATATATACAGGTACATTTCTATGACCGACGCCATCGAAGTTAAACCACGATACATTGAGCCTCACTATTCTGCACATGATCATAGTGCGACGCATGCAGCAATTGCAGAAACACCCAAAACAACATCTGATAATGCTCCCACAAGAGGTATATTTGTGAGTATGTATGAGAATAGAGTCATCATACTCATCATTGTTGTAGTCATCACTATAGTGATTATTATTGCATACTTCATGCACAAGGGGAGTGACATCGTGACACCATCCGCAGAGACAGCAAGTAAACCACAAACTCCTAAACCCACTCCCATCCCCGCCCCCATAAATGAACAAACTGTGCCCCCTGCGATTGCAACTCCGGCCTCCACACCTCAGACCACACCCCCTAAAGTCACACGTGAGAGCCTCGCTAACATACTAGCTCGCTCTAGACAGGTAGAACATAAAGCCACAACGACGCCGCCTACACAGGCACAATATAATACACGATCGGAGGAGGAAATTATACAACTCATGGAAGCAACACCATATATAACAGAGGCATCGAATACAGTACTTCACGGTGTAGAGAGGCAATATAATACAACGACAACCGAACCCATAAACACTACCCAAAGCAATAAAGATGAGTCCGATACCCTCTCCGATAACACAACAAACATAGATGATGCACAATCATCTACTACAGATGACCTCACTCATAGTACCCGCGAGGCTTCCCCGGGCTCGATTCTTAAGGGGGATACATGTCACATGATATTGGCTACAGGGCGCCGATGTCGCAATCGTGCACAATCACAGGGAGACATGTGTTCCCGACATGCACAGTGAACACATGTATGTATTCGATCAATTATATGTTAGATACAGACCCTAGAGTAGGTATCATACCCACACCCACCACATCACACACATCACACACATGAGCTCCAATAAACGCACACGATTAGTAAAACCTAAGGCACCCCAAGTCGAACAGCCATCCGCCTCAAACAAAACTGCTCCCATCGAGTCAACTCCTGTTAAGGCACCCACTGTGATTGCACCCACGACCACGCCCTCTACAATAGCACCTGCACCAGGTATTGAAGCACCCGTGGTAACGTCGCCGGGCAAGACTGAGAAGCAAAAAGGTACTCGCACACAGACCAACAAGGCTATCGGTGTTAACATATCGGCCGCAAGAGTGCGCCGTCACATTGATTCCCTCGGTCTCAACGCCAAGATCGATGCCATGATTGCCGAACCAAGGGCCATCATAAACGAATATAAAACCGCTGAAGATCAACTCAGTGAACGTAAGATCAAGAAAACTATAGTCACAATAGTTGACGGAAAGGAGGTATCCTCCAGTGTAAAAGTAGATATGACCGCCGAAGACGTAGCCAAGGCCACTGCAATACTCAATAAATATACTAAGGAGGAACGTGATGCCTTCGACTTGAAGGTCAAGGCTCTTTCGTGCGAGCGCACGCGTTTCTCCGATGGATCAGCAATGATATTGGCTATAGTATGCGATGAACTTGTGAAACAGCTCGTAGATCTTGCTATGAAGCAGGTCCTCCTTGATGATAAAAAGATAGTACAGATCTACCATCTTCATAAGCACGGCAAGTCCAAAGACAACCCCGCGCCAGGTATTGAGAGCCTGACCCTATACCCATTGATAGGTTCTCTCCCTCTCTTTATCAAGACTGCCGAGGAATATAAGCTCGAAGAAGATGCCATAGCAATAGCTAAGGAACATAAACAACTCCTTGCACAGGCTGAAAAGGAATTTCGAAAGAAGTATGGTGTAAAACTACACAAAAAGAAAGCAGTCCCCACTGATCAACCTCAAGATCCTGCTACTGCCACTACCCACGATAACCCCGGTGACAAAGCGATAGATGACCTTGTTAATGGTATTATCAACGAAGGATCACATGGCAAGGAGACTGCGCCTCCCAGTGAAATCACTACCGAACCAATCGTCTCACTCCCCGTACCTGAGCAACCCAGCGCAACGGATGACGCCCAGCTCGAAGAGGAGGAGAACGATACAAAAACATCGTTCAAGTACTATATATATCAGACCTGTAAAGACCTTACTAGTAACAATGCCAAATACTCTGAAGTAAGAACATCGCCATCGTTTAGGGAGTATATATCCGAACTATTGATCAATTTCATTCGGCGCATATGCCCACTCATTGCACTCACTGCCAAGTCCATGGGCAACAAAACAGTCAATGATCTAGCAATATATCGCACTATAAAGGGCATTCTAATAGATGGTAATCAGCCGGTAGAGACCATCGAGTACCCCGCCTTGATCACTGATCCGGTGATACTAGGGGCCGAGAAGCTCAAGGTAGCGGATGCAAAAAAGAACAAGATTGAGTACTCATTTGATATCGAGTCTATACCTAAGATACTGTGCCCGAAGACAGCGCGACGCGTGGTTACATACCCCGAGTCCGGATACAGCGAGTTACGCGCGAAGATTAAGCAGAAGATGATCGACTACAATGCTCTTAAGGTCACTCCTAAGCAAGAGGTACCAGCCCAGTAAGGGGCCACTGCACATTACTGCATCGTGCATGGGTGATCATTTTTTTTGATGTATATTATGCGGTCTATACAGACACACAATAGCTACAAGTATCCACAATATAATTGAATTTAAGGGTTGTTATATACACATAGATGAAGAGCACAGTGCATGCTTCGACCAATAAGCGAAAGCGTGATATACAAACCGACACTCCATTGCCAACACGCAGATACATGAAAGCATCCCCTTCGACTGCAAAGATGGTGGCTCAGCAACATATAGAGTATCATAATGAAGCCATAGACACTCCACTCAATACCCATGAGCGTGTAGAGCATCCCAATGAAGCCCCAAAACTCACTATTGCACAGGACTACTCCCGCGCGGATGACCATAGTGAAAACTCAGTTATGAAGAACAGATTATCTAAGCTTTTGGGTCATGAGTATCAACATTTGATTGATAGATTCCACTATGATGGTGCCTCACTGCAGTCGATGACCAAACTATCAATAGGACGACTCATATGTTTCACGCTCAAGACGCACCTCGGAATATCACCAAGGGCACACATTATTGATGCCTTTGCAGGTATAGGTGGCAATACTATTATGTTTGCTAAGGAGTTCCGGCAGGTGAATGCCATAGAGATAGATGAGAATCGTGTGAAGATGTTGCATGATAATGCTCGGCTGTTCAAGGTGGTAGTGAACACCCAAGTACACTGTGGATATTATCAATCATTCATAGGTAAACTTAAGCAGGATGTAGTGTTCTTCGACCCTCCATGGGGCGTGGGTTATAAAAAAATACAAGATATACGTATACGACTACCGAGAGATGATGGAGGTAGTGACTCACTCGAAGACCTGATACTAGCGACCAGCCAATATGCACGGTATATAGTGGTCAAAATACCTATCAACTATGATCATGAATACCTTGCAAGTAAGATAGATTCCGCACTTATATGCGACTGTATGTTGGACTGCAATCACCCATACTCATCGCGAATCCTATTCTTGCGAGTTATACGTGATCGCCATGATATTTACATACCAGCAGATGATGGCAAGGTACATGAACATCATAAGCAAAGCACCGATAGGCGACCCCATCGCAGTCAGCGATAAGCATGAGTGCACGCCCTCGAGCTTGAGCTTTACACGTTTTTTTTGATGCTCATTCACACTAGATGATGGCAATGCTAGGTTTATATATGCTGCATGATTACCTCAGTAAAGATAATCACGAACTGCTCGACGTCATGAGGCGTATTGATGTCATCTAATGTAATCCGCAGTGCTCCTTTGCGCACGAACTCATCTGCTTGCATTGCGTAAAGCACATGTGAAGCCTTGGGCGATGCAGTATTACATGCACTACCTATTGATACTATAACGCCTCGAGCCTCAAGGTCGGCCCTTATCTGACTGTTGCATATCGGGGGCCCACTTTTCTTAACAATAGATAGTAAGATTGTATTCGGCAGGTAATCCTTCGGGGACGTCCCCGATAATACAACGATACCGCTTGTTGTGTTAGCCCCATCGCGCATATAATTTACGTAGGATTGCACACGGAATCGCTCCCCAAGTGCACGCAATATGTATGTTTTCATCATCAGTAGGGCATTGTTCTTCGTCTCTCGATCGCACATGGTGGCCCGTACAGCGATAAATGATGCGCCTATACCAGGCAGATTCTCAGTACCTCCACGCATCCCATCATTCTGGGTGCCATATATATAGGGCACACATTGTTTCTCCGATATAACTAGAGCACCAACGCCAGGAGGCCCGTGTGCTTTATGGAAGGATATGCAGAAGGAATCACAGTGTACACTATCGAGTTGTATAGGATACTTACCAAAGGTCTGGGCGGTATCACAGTGGAAGAGAATACCATTTTTATAAGCAATTTCACTAATTGCACGTATATTATTGAGTGCCCCAGTCTCATTGTTGGCATGCATTACACATATGAGGCATGTGTTAGGGCGTATAGCTGTCTGTACATCTGCGGCAGATATATGGCCTGATGGCGTTGGAGGCACATAGCTCACAGTGATCAGCCCACGAGTAGCATAAGTATTGAGCATTTCAATGATTGATTTATGTTCAATGGCCGATGCTACTACGTGCGGTGGCGGCCCCTTCAACTCCCCAACACCCACTGTGTCCCCATTATATATCGTGATGGCGCTGTGTATGGCCATACAATTAGCTTCCGACGCCCCTGATGTAAACACAACACGGTATTTACACCCTCCTGCTGCACGTGCACTGTTGCACAAACGCAGTATATAGTCGCGAAAATCACTGAGCATACGCTTTGATTCTCTTGCAGCCAAGTGCCCAGATGATGGGTTACCCATGTTACACCACTCCACCATAGCACGTTTGACCTCTGGCGGGACGAACGTCGTTGAGTTATTGTCCATATAAATGACCCTATTGTTCTGCACTGAGGCGTTACCCATCCCCTATATATGATCACATACATAGAAAATTAGTCAAAGAGGATGCCCCTCGAAGCATGTGCACATGGTGATCATTCCTATAGTATACAATATGATTCATGTAAGGGTCACCTCTTCAGAGCGCGATGGGTTACTCAATGTAACGATAAGCACAGTTGAGGCGACGACATTCGAGGTCGTATCTGCGACAACACTATACTGCGCGCGTATACTCATAATCGATACTGCCATATTGATAGAAACCACACTGCCGCTCGTATATTTATTCATACCGGCTGCGAGATCATTGGGTACACCACCGAGTGTGCTAAGGATCGTGACTCGAGGGCCAATCATTAACTTTGCGTGTATATCACAGCCCTATGCCGTAGACATACTATATAATTACTACTTATTTGACGAGAATAGCATCATACTTGATGCGGCAAACATATATCCGCGCGACCCTTACCGTGAGGCCGCACCATGCATACACCTACGAGCTGAACAACTATGTACTGCCGATCTTAAGTTGCCTGCACAGCTGTAAACTACCGTCCACCATGCACAAAAAATAAGGCATGAGTTATGCATTCATCATGTATCACCACACCGCTTGCGTATCATTAATCACTCTCAAATGTATACCTTAGGTAATGAATATGTAAGTCGACAGTGCGCCCAATACGTTGTCCACGACCTACTATCTGCGCCTCGATGGTGGAGGTAGGGGCTCTATGGTAGTATATAATATCGGTGATAAACTCTAGGTTAAGACCGGCGACCTCTGTTTGTGAGCTAATAAATAGCACGGTGGTATCATTACGAAACCGTTCAATGGCACTCGCGCCGTCACTCAGCCACACATATGATACCTGATATGCACTCAATACTGTAGAAATTGCCTCCAATGTCTCATTATAGGATGCAAATACTATCACCTTGCGCGCAATATTATCACCATGTGGTTTATTTACACGCCCCTCTATCACGCCTGGTAGCTGTCGGGTCACAACCTCACCACCCTGTGCATGCCCCGTTGCGATAATATCGAGCACAGCCTGTGTCTTGGGGCATATTACACGAGCTGATACCTTATATTCTGGCTCGCTGATGGTATCATCTTCATCGCCTCTGGCCGATATTAAGGTCTCTATATTGAATTTCTTATCAATGAATATGAGGTCACGCGCTGGATATACATGCCTCATGCAGTTAGCACATCGACCATACCATGCGAATGTACGTGTTTGCTCATCATACCTCCGCCGTACCCTATTGCCCTTGATGCCGCATTCATCGCACACTGTGATTCCGCAGCATTTCACTATAAACACATGAAGGGATTTCAATTCTAGTCTGCATACCTGGCATATACCCTCCTTAATATTACTAATAACACGATTTATAGCACATCCATCCTTCTCATGGGCTGCTGTATACTCGCGATGTAGGGCCGCAAGCATGTCATCCAATGCACGGGAGCGCACAATATTATACCCGCGAGGTAGTGAATACTCATTACATAATGCATGTCGCACATCGTCAAGAGTGGCAATACTTGGCTCATGTTCATGTGTATAATACTGTGCACTCCCATATTCAAGCCCTGCAAGCGACGTATTGAGGTCATCAATAGCATCGAGAACACGCTTATCATGTAAGTGGCGCGCGTATTGATTGTCTAATACACGCTCGAAGATATCGGCTACCGACCTCGAGGCAATACCTAACACATCCGCGGCCGTGGAGATCGCTTCACCGTTAACCATATCTACAATACTACCAATGTCATCGTCCTGTATAGATGACATAAGGCGCGTATAGTTATCGCTCTCGCTCACATACATGTACCTCCACGATGATATCACTGGTATGGATAGACTATCGTCAGTAAACTGCGCGGTGTTACGCACGTTAAATACAGTGAGTAATGTATGGTCATTCAAGGCCCCCGCGATAGGTGTTCGCTGCACGCCTAGAGCCTCAATGATGGACTTATATGTTACAAGCGGGGTGTCTTTTGCGAATACAGGTGTGTATGTCGCAGTGGAACTGATGTATACGCTGAAGAGTGCTGGCACAACAATATGCTTATGATTACTCAGGACAGTATCAAAATCATCGTAAAAGACCCTTGACCAGCACCCAGACTCGGTAATGTTCATCACAACTGCTAATATATGACATATAACTCGGTCCTTTTTATCTTGCCACTCCCACATTACAGTGCAATTCTTCAGCAAGACAACATCATACATGGGTAACCTGCCCGTTATATACAGGTCACGAAAGTGCAATAGAGTGGTACGATCGTGTACAATTATTGCTTGCAAACATGTATGGTTACTAATGGCGGACCTCCATTGTGCAAGAACACTACCCCCAACTACTATAAGATTAGCACGTATGAGTGCTGTTGGGCTTACAAATCGCCGTGTAATCTCATGGTGGAATGGCGCTGCTGCTCGTGCAGTACCCATAATAGTATCATCCAGCAATATTGTATTTATATGCATAGGATATGCAGGGGGTATGGGTCGATACAACATCATGGCCAGTGCTATGAATGTTTTACCACTACCAAGGCGATCGGATAGCACCGCCGCTGAAGATGTTGCATAGATGTTCGTTCCCTGCGTATTGACCTGCCGGAACCCTGTAAAATTATACTTAGAGAGCATTGTCAGTCTCTTATTTTCAATACTGAGCAGAGCGGCCACACTGGTTCGTTGATGTGGATATAATACAATACCATACATACCCGGCGGCGTATCCAGCCCTTCAGATGAGCAATTCAGCTCAGTTATCGTTCGGTATTCATTCATTTGAGGCGGGATATAGTGATTATATACCCCGCGCGAGGGTTTCAACTTTAAAATTGAATCATACTCCTCTGTTGTACACGATGGAAACATACAACAATAATTACGAGGATAAAGGGGTCACGACATACGATAGTGATTGGGGCATGCATAGTAGTGTCAAGTATGTATGCATGTTAGGTCATATCTGTTATGATATCCCTAGACCAATGGGAGTGCCCGCATATATACCCGAAAATACTATGCGTACCCCCCATAAGTGCGATATATGCACCATACAAGCTCACTTGCACGGGCGTGATCAACAGGCTCAGCTTACAACTATGGTTTACACAGACGGAGACGTGAATTTTGAGGCAATATGCATGCATGAACACAGATTTATAGTCAGCAAGACCACAGCAAGATATGGTTGCAGAACATGCAAACTGTTGCAAAACTCACCACATCTCTATGTATACAAGCGATGCCTCAACATGCATGATGGAAGTCCATTACGATTGCACTGCAGGCGTCAAGTACACAACCCCGCATGCGAAGACCCGCAGTGTCGTCAATTATTACGTGGAAAGACCGCCGCAGTACGTAATTCTACTCCAAATTGCAGTAACTACATAACGTGTAATAAGGTCTTCTATGCGACTCCGAAGCAGGTGAAATACAGCAAAACTATACTGCAATGCGTAGATGGGCATATATTACCGTCCCCGCATTGCTGCTGGGTGCTCGCGAAACGATCGTTCGAGGTCTTATTTGACACTACATTTGACGACACACTGTTCGGCACCGGCCTCGAATTCACTGGTCTAAACAGGAGTGTGGGCATAGCATTTACCCACTTGCTCGATAAGAGCCCAAGTAAATGTATAGAAGATGCGGCAAAATGGTGTAATGATAACAACGTAAGATTTATAACAGTACCTGCAACAGCGTGTACAGCGTCCGCTATAGATAGATCCATCGTGAAAAGCTTGAGCACTCTAGGCCTGCTACATATGCATGAAAATCGTGTATTTGAGTGTCTCCGGACCACAATTAAGGCCATGAAAAGGAGTGGACAGTTATTCCCAGTGCGAAGTTAAAGGCGAGTGGCATTGTTAT
>JACCDQ010151383.1_pt1 | contig 32664 bp, 20 predicted proteins | sample 7446031 | NCBI WGS metagenome assembly JACCDQ01 (sample SAMN15323442, study PRJNA562643) | freshwater metagenome | isolation source: river surface water | place: USA:Blue River Watershed | collected 2017-08-17 | reverse complement strand
TGAAGAGTTTGCACAAAAGTACGAACACGACAAAACCGCAATGGTAGAAGCTGTTGAATCAATGCTAGCCGATCGCTTACAAGCAGAGCTAGGTGAATTAGCAGAAGACCGTCAAGGTTTGATTGAAGCAAGAGCTCGTTATGCAGCGAAAATGAAAGAAGATTCTAAAGCATTAGAGTCTTTTATTATGAGTAACCTACGTAAAGAACTTGCTGAACTACACGAAGATCGTAAGGCAGTTGCAGGCAATGTTGCAAAATTAGAATCTTTTATTGTGGATGCACTAGCGAAAGAAATCGCAGAATTCCACAGCGATAAGAAAGACCTAGCTGAAACTAAAGTACGTTTAGTACGTGAAAGCAAAGCTAAGTTTGAAGCTATTAAGAAAGATTTTGTTGCACGTTCAGCTAATTTAGTTTCAGAGACGGTATCGAAAGGTCTACGTTCTGAAATGACACAGCTACGTGAAGACATTGAAGCAGCTCGTAAGAACGACTTTGGTCGCAGAATTTTTGAAAGCTTCGCAAGCGAATACGCTGCAAGCCACCTAAATGAGAAATCAGAAACAAGCAAACTTCTACAAGTTGTTGCTACGAAAGAAGCAGAACTAGAAGAAGCAGCTAAGGTAGTTGCAGATGCACAAAAACTAGTAGAAAGCACAGAGGCACAATTGCGTATTGCACGTGACCAAGCAGCTCGTAAAGACGTTATGGGCGAATTGCTAGGACCATTGGCAGGCGACAAGCGTGTTGTAATGGGCGAACTATTAGAATCAGTTCAAACTGAAAAACTACGTACAGCGTACGACAAGTACCTACCAGCAGTAATGAACGGTGGTACACCAGTTAAGACTAAAACTCTTACAGAAGGCAAAGAAATAACAGGCGATAAGCAGGCACAACAACAAAGCGGTAACGAAGAAAAAACCGCAGAAATATTTGACATCCGCAGGCTTGCGGGACTAAAAGTTTAAGGAGAACTACAATGTCACAACTACTCGAGTCACGCTGGTCGGAAACCAAGGACGCTCTTTTAGAAGGGCTACAAGGTAACAAGCGTTCAGTTATGGCAACTACTCTAGAGAATACCCGTAAGTATCTTGCTGAGAGTGCTACTGCTGGTGCTACTTCCGCCGGTAACGTTGCAACACTAAATCGCGTCATTCTACCTGTAATCAGACGTGTAATGCCAACCGTTATTGCTAACGAATTGGTAGGCGTACAGCCAATGACAGGACCAGTTGGCCAGATCCACACTCTACGTGTGCGTTATGCCGACGACTTCAACAGCACATCAGGTACTGATGTAACTGCTGGTGATGAAGCACTAAGCCCATTCAAGATTGCTGAAGGCTATTCTGGTGCCGCTAACGACAAGGCCGCTGCTACAGCAGCTCTTGAAGGTGTAGCTGGTAAGAGAATGAGCATCCAGATCTTGAAACAAACCGTCGAAGCTAAGACACGTAAATTGTCTGCTCGTTGGACGTTTGAAGCTGCTCAAGATGCACAAGCCCAACAAGGTATTGACATCGAAGCAGAAATCATGGCTGCTTTAGCACAAGAAATTACAGCTGAAATCGATCAAGAAGTTCTTGCTTCTTTATCTTCATTAGCTGGTACTGCTGCTCTAACATACGACCAAGCTGCCGTTTCTGGCACAGCTACATTCGTTGGTGATGAACACGCTGCTTTAGCTGTTCAAATCAATCGTGTTGCTAACTTGATCGCTCAGCGTACACGTCGCGGTGCAGGTAACTGGGCTGTTGTTTCACCAACGGTTCTAACACTATTGCAATCTGCTACAACTTCTGCATTCGCAAGAACAACAGAAGGTACATTCGAAGCACCTACAAACACTAAGTTTGTTGGTACATTGAACAGCGCAATGAAAGTTTATGTTAACGGTTACGCTACAAGCGATGACGTTATCATCGGCTACAAAGGCACTTCTGAGTCTGACGCAGCAGCGTTCTACTGCCCATACATTCCATTGATGAGCAGTGGTGTTGTTTTAGATCCAGCTACTTTTGAACCAGTAGTTAGCTTCATGACACGTTATGGTTATGTTGAGTTAACAAATACTGCTTCTTCTCTAGGTAACGCAGCTGACTACCTAGGTAAAGTTGCTGTAACAAGCGCAAACCTACGTTTTGCTTAATCTGTAAAAAGATTAAAACGTATTCAAAAAGCCCCGCAAGGGGCTTTTTGTTTGACTTAAATAATCGTATGAAATCTTTCCATATAATTTTAAAAAATCATAAACTAGGCGAAGAGCTAGGATATAAAAATATAGAAATTGCAAAAAGTTTTGGGTTAGATGCTGCTGTATTTGATGCAATACCTGGAAATACCTGTTTCCACCTCTTTAAAGAAAATAAAATAAAGGCAGCGAAAAAAGGCATACATGGTGATGGCCAACGTGGTTGCTTTTTATCTCACTATTTTTTATGGAAACGGTGTATAGAGTTAAACGAACCAATTGCAATATTAGAACATGATGGAGTTTTTCTAAGACCGTTACCGGAAGATATTGAACAGAAGTTTACAGATATCTGTAGATTAGAAGCATATCGGCATTGGGATCCAAAATATGAGAATCTCACAATCGACGGATTATCTAAAAATGTAGAAATTAAAAAACTACCAACTGAATTTCGAAATAGACATACTGGCGAATTTTATATCGGATACTACGGATATCTGATAAAACCTTCAGGAGCAGAAAAACTAATACAGCATGCCAAACACGTAGGAATTTGTCCTGTGGATCAATATGTAGCGACCGGAGTAGTTGACATCGTTTCTACAATTCCTAGTGTTGTTAGATTAGAACAACTTTATATAGGTAGAGTAGATGAATTAAGTACTACTAGCAATTTTGATAATGCTTTTAAATGATAAATATTTGATAGAGAGTTATGCAGAATCCCTCTGCGTAGACCTAGAACGTCAACATAAGGAGAAAACAAATGGGACGTCCAATTAATAAAAGATGGTTTGGTACTACCGGAACAGGTACTGGAACAGGTTTAACAACCGGAAATAATCTTCCAATTAGATTTAAAACTGGTGGATCGGTTTACGAAGGATATATTGTTGCACAAAAAGGTGCAAGAACTTTCCTTTGCAGCGACACAGGAATATCACCTCCTTTAGGTAATATAAAATGCAAACTTGTTCAAGGAACTAACGGAGATCCAGCAAACAACGGCGAAGCAACTTTAGTTGGAATTAACGCTGCTGGCAGACCAGTTACTTTACAAAAGTTAACAAACAGAATTGCTGTAGATTTTAGCGGAACAAGATATAGATGGACATTAAGCGATGATTCAACTCAAACATTGCTTATTTTAACCGCACTATAATTTAGGAAACTAAGATGGGACAGGTAATACAGGTCAACGGCGACTACAATATTAAAGCAAAGACAGGCGGAACTATTACGCTTGATACTGGATCTGCACAAGGGCAAACCCTTGTGACAGGAAATCTTGTAGTCGAAGGTACCACTTTAACCGTATCTACAGAAGAGCTACAGATTAAAGATAATATTATCCTCCTAAATCAAGGTGAAACGGGTGCCGGAGTAACACTACGTTATTCCGGTATTCAAATTGATCGCGGTAGTGAAGATGATGTATTATTTGCTTGGGATGAAAACTCTGACACATGGAATTTTTTAACAAAGTCTAGTGGTACTGGAGTTTATAATTATAATGCAAACGCATCTATTAGAGTTTCTTCAATTAAAACAGATGCAGACGCAGCCGACGGCGGAGATTTAAACCTAATTGGATTTGGCTCTGGTGTTGTTAATGTAACTGGTATTACTGATTACGTTGATCTAGTAATTGCATACGGAGATGATGCGATTCCTAATAAAGCATATGTAGATTATGCTATTCAAAGTTCTCCAGCTCGTCAAATTAAAGATGACGACACAAAGATTTTAATTGCTGACGTCGATGCTATTGGCTCAGGCGGCGGCTTAGATTACTTAGGCGGAACGGTATCTGAAACTGACATTGAAGTTATTGTAGACGGTATTCCAAATACTATTTTCTATAGTAATAGAGTATTATTGCAAGGTTTAGAAATTAGCGACACTGAAATCGCTAACAATGATACTAGTTCAAACATTTACCTAAGAACTACAGGTACTGGTAAAGTACAAACAAACTATTCTATTCAACTTGAACAACTAGGATCAAATCCTGCAGATGTTCCGGGCTATTCACAGCTTTATGCAAGAGCACCGTCAACTGGAGATACTGGATTGTATTTCCGTGCATCGAGAGCAGATCAACCTGACGGCTATGAATTAATAAGTAAGAATAGAGCATTATTATACAGCATGTTATTTTAAGGATAGAATATGGCAATTACACCAGCAAGATTAACAACAACTGGCGAAACAGAAATTTATACAAGCACTGGAACAAATGCTATTGTAACTATCGCTATTTGTAATACTGGAGCTCCTACTGCCGGCGACGAATCAGTTAATTTATGTTACTTAGATTTGTTTGCAGTTCCGAGCGGAGATAGTGCAGACGTTTCGGGAAAAACTGGAGCTCCTGGAACTTATACAGGAAATCAAATAGTTTCTCAATTAGCTATTCCAGCAGGCGAAACAATCTTCTTTAGCGATGAAAAAATTGTATTAGAAGACGGCGACAAGATTGTTGCATTAGCAGATGCAAGTAACTTGTTAAGCATTACGGTAAGCACATTACAAGTATGAAATATCTTAAAACTAAAAACATTTCTAAATTTAGTATTTCAGATGATGCTTTCATTTATAAGCCATCTGGCCGTTTTGTTATGGACGGGTCAGGAGCAGTACGTTTACCAAAAGGATCGACTGCAGAGCGTCCGGATGTAGATGCGCCTGTAAGTAATAATCCTTACGGTTATGTAAGATACAATTCTCAAACAGACGAAATTGAAGCATACGTTAAAAACCCAGTAACTAGCCTAGGCGAATGGCAAACAATTAAAGCACCAGCATCACGTGCTATTATTAAGCAAACGCTAGGCCCAGGCGATGATGTAGAAACAGATTTTGGCCCACTAACATTATCTCCTGCTGATACAAGTCTTGCTTCAGCTGGTACTGGTGCTGTCTACGACTACCCTATTTTAGTAGTAGTAGAAAACGTTGTTCAAATATCAGAAGAAAACTACAATATTGACTTTGATTATTTAGGCAGCGGCGATGCTTATCTAATTTTTGCATCTCCTGTACCGTTAGGTAAAAACATCACAATCTATTACGGGTTTGGAAACTAAGATCTGACCAGCTAAATACTAACATTAAATCGGAGAGCGATAATGTCCTTAGTATTAGCTGACAGAGTAAAAGTACGATCACAAACCGTTGGTACCGGCACTTTTACCTTAAATAACCCTGTTGCGGGATTTCAAGATTTTGAAATTGTCGGCGACGGTAACGAAACCTACTACACAATCATAAATTCAAACGGCCAATGGGAAATTGGTCGAGGTACTTACTTTAGCGGCGTTACTAAAACGTTAACTAGAGACACAATCTTAGATTCTTCAACTGGCGGAACTACGGTTAATTTTAGTTCTGGCGGCAAAATTGTTTTTTGCTCATACCCTGCATCAGTAGCAACTGCTGTTGTATCGGGAGGTGGACTAGCATCAGACTCGTTTAAAACTATTTCGGTTGCCGGCCAAACTAACGTAGTAGCTGATAGTTCAACTGATACATTAACTTTAGTAGCCGGTTCTAACATTACAATTACTACCGATGCTGTTACTGACACCATAACAATTGATGCTGGTAGTGCTATTCCAAGCGCAATTGCCCAAGGTGCTTATGAACTTTCTATAGATACTAACGGTAACTTACAATACCCAGGAGCCATTACACAAAGCTATCAACGAGGCACAAGTTGTCCAGCAACCGTAGACACCGTTGTTTACACGTCAACTGGTCAATTCCAACACGGTATTAAATTGTTTGTAATGGTAGAAGGATTTACAGACGGCGGCGGAGGCAGTTGGGACACACAGGCCTGCGATGTTATTGCTGTCAAAGGATACAATGATAATATCGTTCATGTAACAACATATGGTGTTACTTACTCTGGTGCTACAGCAATAGCAACATTTGACGGACAATGGAACGCAACTACTAGTAGAATAGAAATTACTTGTAGACCAGTAAGCGTAACTAACGACGTGACGGTAAGCGTACACGCAATTGAAATTAACAGCGTTGATTAAGGAATAATAACATGGCAAAGAAACCATTTGAAATACAAAGTGCAGATTTAATTATTGGTGGCGTTAATCTCCAAGCAGGTACAACTGGTGTTGTTATTCCTGGCGTTACACAAGCTGTGGGCTATCGTGTAGAAGAAGTTGAAGATGTAGATGGTGCTAATCCAGATACATTTGGCAGTGACGCAGAGGCTGTACAATTACTTGATAACGCTGCCTATTTGTTTAGAAGCGGCACAGAAACTCCTAGCGGTAGTTACTCAGAAGCAGGGTATAGTGTTCAAGAACTAGATGACGGTGAGATTGAAGAAATCTATGTAGAAGTAGAAGGCACTTTTTCAAGTGCTGACAAAGCATTTGCCGAAGCAGGCAATATGTGGGCTACAACGGTATCCGGTGCTAAAGATAACTTTAATGCTGGAGACTGGACACAGATTGCGTTCCGTCCTCGTATCCGTGCTGGCGAAGTTGAAAATATTGGCGGCGGCGGATCAGGAGATGCTATTGTCGACGGTGATAACTCATTAACCGTAGACGGTAGTGGTAATGCTATATTCCAAGGCGACGGTAGTGGCAACGGAGTTAACCGTGGCTTAGAGTGGGACTACGGTGATGCTAACGGAGGCGTAAACTCTAAAGTTCGTCAAGACTTTGATGGATTAACCGTTCGTGCTTATACTGAAGACGGTGGTGGTGGCCCAACCGGAGAAGGTGGCGGCGAGGGCGACGGGTATTCAGCGCCAGTTAATATTGTTACCAACCAAGATGCTGATGAAAAAGTTTGGCAGTTTGACGGAGCAGGTAACTTAACATTCCCAGACGGTACGGTTCAAACAACAGCCTACACTGGGGTAACTAGCCTTGATCCTTACAAAGGATTCAAAGTAATGTACGGTAGAATGTACAACAGCGAACCAACTATCAGTAAGTTAGTTATCTATCAAGACACAGCAACCGGTGTTTCTAGCACCATTGACGAAGATACCAGCAGTGACCTGTTTAGAGTCACAGGCTTGGCCAACTCTGGCATTATTGCTATGATAAACGTCTATGGTTCTGATTCTGTAAGCCCAGTAGCACTTGCTACACTAAAAACTTTTGCTGAAGCGGTTATTGATAATGTTATCTTAGATCAAGGTGTTGAAGGAGACTTCAACTCCGTTGACACTATGCGTCAAGCATTCTATGACAACTATTCTAACTTTGGTGATCTAGCAGGATCAAAATTTGTTGACTTCAAGTTTAGTAAACAACTTTGGACAGGCTTACAAGGTACTACTATAGAAGGGGCTGATGCTATATTTGAAATCACTGATGATGGAGAAGGCAACTACCAAGCGTCTGGTATTCTCGATAATGGCACAAACTATCAAGCAGGACACAAAATTAAGGTACTAGGTACTGACTTAGGTGGAACAACACCTGCTAACGATTGTATTATTACCGTGGACAGCATCAGCGAAGGTGGCCTAATATTCCAGTGGAGTGTATCAGGAACAGCCGCTGGCACAGAGATTACTTTACACTCTCCAGTTACTGGTACAAACTATCAAGTTGGTTCTGGTGCTACATTTGCATTATTTCGAAATGAGACTGACGGAGTTCCGCAATGGGACGGGCAGAGCCAACCAGGCTCTAACTATGTAGTGGGTGATGTTATCCTAGTACAGGGCACAGATGTCGATGGCCTTGCTCCAGATAATAACATTACGGTTACTATTACTGGTGTAGACCCGGGCGGTCTTATAAACGGCAGCGTTTCTCTTAGCGGAACACTACCAACAAATGCAAATCCAGACCGCAGCATCTATGATGGTGGTAATGATCAGTATGATACAGCCAACTATATCTTCACTGACATACAGGGCGATAGTCGTGAATCGACAGACCCTGGAGTTGAAGACGCTGATTGGGCTTTACCATATAATGTCGACACGGTCAGCAACGGTGAGGCATTCTTTGGTTCAGGCAGTGAATATACCGTTGTCTACAACAACAGCATCTTTGGTTTATTTGTTTCAGGCGCTGACATTACATGGATTGGAACTAATGGTAACAGCGGATTCGATGGTGATGGCGATGCAGATACAGGATCCTTATACGAATCTAACAGCAATCTCGGCGATTTAACATTTACTACAGAAACTATCACCGGCTGGGACGCTAATACACTAACAGGTCCAACTCTAAGATTAGGAACTGATGCTACACAGCAAGTTATCATTACAGGACCAGCTCCTGATAATAACACCTATGATGCTCAACGACTAGTGATTCAAGGTCAACGAGGATACGGCGGTGAAGGTAATAGCAAGGGCGAAGGCGGCGATGTTTACATTTGGGCAGGCACCGGCGGCGAAGGCGGATTTTCATCAAATCGCGGCGATGGTGGTGACGTTAAACTACGCGGTGGCAAAGGTGGTAACTACGGTGGATATATTCGTATTGAATCAGGCGAAGCCCTTGCTACTGATGGACTTGCTGGATTCGTAGACGTATTAGGTGCGTCGGCTATGGTCACTGGCGGTGAAGGCGGCTATGTTAATATTGAAGGCGGTGATGGCGGACGCAAGGGCGGCTATGTTAATATTCAAGCAGGCACAGGTGGTACAGATGGTGCCGATGTTACTATCAAAGCAGGACTAGGTGGTACAAACAACGGTGTTGTTTATATCGAAACAAGTTCTAACGGTAGCAGTTACAACAACGAATGGCAGTTCGACAACGGCGGAACACTACACTTACCGGTAGGTGGCGACATTGTAGACAGCAATGGCGACAGCGTATTAGGTGGCGGTGGCGACAGCGAACTAGTAGGCAACGGCTCTATTAGCAGTACTGGTTATCAATATACATTCAACGTAGATATCACTGGATCACAAGTAGGCGGAGCCAGTGATCTAACTGGTATACTTCTCTCGCCATTCACAGAGATATTAGTAGGCCATACTATCACCTTCCGTAATGGTGAAGTTAGAGCAATTAATTCTATAACACCTGTCGATGATGGTGTTGCATTATATGAGTGGAGCGGAGATACGGTTAGCAGTGATTTTACTGATCCTGCTTTCCCGATAACTATCCAGTCTGGTGATTATATACCGGAAACTAAACCAACTGCTCGTATTAAACCTAACGCCGACTATGTAAGTTTAGGCCAGTACATGGAAATCTACACTGGCGGTGGTCCTACTACAATGGATGACTTGGGTCATATCCATATGAAAGGACACACTGGCAATGTTGAACTATTCTTAGGTACTGATGACAACTTTGTCAGCACCAAAGAAGCAGGTACTACACCTGGACACGTCACAATGCGTAGTGAAACTGAAATCAAAGTTATTGAGACTGCGATTCGTACTACACGCAACGGTAGCACATTTGTCAGCACCTACGGCGACGGCTACAACTACAACTGGAATAGAGACAATAGTTCTGATATAAGTCATAGTTGTGTAGCAGTAGATACAGATGGCAACTATTACATCGGTGGTGAGTGGACCAACGAATCGGATGCAATGATCAGCAAGTTCAGCAAAGATGGTGAACTATTGTGGAGCAAGTTTGTTGAAAACTATGCTTGGGATGTAACTGCTATTGCTTACAATCCAGTGAATGATCAAGTTGGTTTAACTTGTAAAACAGATTGGGGTAAATCTTCTGATTACTTTAAGTTAGTTACTTTTGACGGTGACGGAAATCTAGTTGGGGATAGCATTGATTACTATGACCCAGATTCTAGCATTTACGCAAATGATATGAAATATAACTCAACACTAGGTTGGGTTATTGTAGGCCGCACTAACGCTGACGAAGTAGTTAACTCGGGACTAACACCGCAAACTGGTTCAGGTGTTGCTAAGTTAGTTCTTAATGCCGAAGCAACTCGCATTCGTGGTGCATTAATGGATCCTAGTGTTCCTGAGTGGCGTATATCTGGCACTAACATCACGGGCAAACAAGCACTGGGCAACACTATTGGATTATTTAAGAATGTAAGCGTAGTAAATGTAACCGTAACTAATCCGGCAGCGGCTGGCGGTGTAGTTAATGTTCGCATAAACTATAACGCCGGTTCATACTATGGTATTGACGCTGTAACAACACCAGGTACAGACTATACTACTGGTGATACCGTAAAAGTATTAGGTAGCCAACTAGGTGGTATTGATGGCGACAACGATGTTACATTTACACTAGTAGACAACGGTACTGGCGGTATTCAAGGCAGCAGTAGTGCAACAGGAACCCCAAGTGTTACCAATATCACACTAGACCTTACTGAGGCAGGTTTTACTACTCAAGACTTTAGTACTGGTACTTACAATGTGATTAGACAAGTTGCAGGCCGTCCATTTGTAGCAACAACAAGTTGGAAAAAGTTCCTAGATACCGAAGACAACTACGATTACGGATATGCCAGCACGGTGCATATTGACAGCTCAAATAATGTCTTTGTCGGCGGCTATGTTAATGGATCGTCTAACAGCGGCGCTGGATCTGGATTTGTTTGGAAGTTGAACTCATCGGGTGTAACACAATGGGTCAAGGGATTAACTCCGTGGCAGGTCAATAGTATTAGTGTTGATTCGTATGGTTACATTTATGCTCTGCTTCAGGGTATGGGCACTGATTTAGTCCGCCTCGACGAAGTAGGAGATGTTACACTTTACAAATACCTAGCAGGTCCTGCAGGCGGTATTGCATACTTTGACATAGCTCGAGACGAACAAAACAACGAACACTTATATGTTGGATTCAGCCAGTTTTCAGCAGTTTATAGCAATGTAAACTACGGCTTTGCGGTACAAAAACTTGATTCAAGCCTAACACCAGTGTGGGCAAGACTCATGGAGTTGAACAATGGGCAGGCTATGTACACTGAATACGACAACAACTATCAGCACTTTGCTCTAACACCTACACAGGCTGCAATCGTTGGCTACGGAAACTCATTAAGCGGTGATAGGTATGACGGACAACTATGTGCAATGCCTATCACCGATGACTTTGTTGTAGGCTCTAGTGGTGTTAATGGTATAAGCACTAGAGTAGTAGAGATATATTGGGATTCGGGAACACTAACTTCTGATAACCTAGTAACCCTAGGTTTAGAATCAGTAGCAAGTACTATTCAGACTGATGATACTAATCCAGACGTTTTATCCTGGATTACACATAGATTCCAAAGTAGAATAATCGATGGTAACGCAGAAGTCAAGGGTCTAGTTGGCATTGACAACATCAAGTTTATCAACGGTGACAACTTAGACCATAACCCAAGCGATATTCCGCAGAGCACACAACACCTACAGGCCGATGATGCGTTTAACTGGAACATTACCTTGACTCCGGCCGATCGTGGTAAGTTTATCAAGAATCAGTATGCACCGGGTGTGGGCAACTGCCAACACTTAACAATTTATGTTCCAACGGCATCTGAAGCGTTTCCTGTAGGCAGTATTATTACATTGCTTAACCTTGACACAACCAACACCTATAACATCTATGTACAACCATTGGGCTATGCTGAAGGCCCGTATGCGGCAAGAATATATGCTACTGGGTACACTAATCCTAGCGTCTGGGGTTTTGGTGGTATGCAGACTGCTACACTGATGAAGATCAGTCCAGATGATTGGTTGTTAACTGCCAATAACATTGTTAACACGGATTAATCATATGCCAATAACACAACTAATGTCAGTAGTGGGTCGAATTAGTGACCCTACTGCCAATACGCTAAACGGTGCCTTTACTTTTAACAGCAATAGCAACCCTTGGTACACCGTTAGCGGTAACTATCCTTTTTCGGATAATGGTACCGCTGACTATGTAGTTACTAGTAACTTAGGTGTGTGTAATGAGATATCAGTTAATCTGTGGTTCTATCCTACTGCATTTAATAGAATCCTAATGACTGAACAAGACACTAACATTGAAAGCGATGGCTATCATTACACTATGTTAGAGATTGATGCTCTTGGATATCTCAGAGGCAGAGTTTGGGACGGTGTCGGCGCAACTTTTGCAACATCACTGAATACGGCAACATTGAATAAATGGAATCATATCTATCTAACTTATAGCACTGGTGCTGGAGTTATTATATCTCTCAATGGTGCTAGTGGTGTTCAAGCGGCATCTATAGTTAGAGTCCCTCCAACAAATACATTCATTGGTGTAGGAACTTATAGTGGTACATACATTGCCGCAACTGACAGATTTGTTGGTAAGTTTGACGATCTGCGAATCAGCAACAGCGGTGAAGGTTCGTCATTCGTTAGCACTTATGCTAACTACGCAATGGGCGGGCCTTAACGTATTGCCTGTTCTCGTAGTTTAATACAAGTATCGCACTTTCCGCAAGGTGCGATATTTTTTTCTGTGTACACAGGGTGACGACAACTCCAAAATAGGTTACGCAGGCTTGCTGGCAGGCTGTCGTATATTTCTCGCTTGGTTAGATCAAGCACAGGATAAATCTTTTCTACAGGAGAAAATGCTGACAATATTTTGTTAGCACGAACTCTGCGTTCTTCCAGAGCTAGGTTGCCATCGTTGGCCTGCATACCCATAGCAACTTTTTCTATGCCTGGATTTACTGACGCAACATAGCCCGCAAAAAAGTTCATAGTATCAGAGTCAAAGAGAAAGTATCGACCATAGGGCTGTGTGCCTATTTCGCTTTCACTATAGGTAAACTCAAAGCCTAATCTTTTTAGTTCTTTGAGAGCAAGGTCTACAGCAATGGCTTCTGCTTTGCTTCTATGCTCTACATTACGGTTGTGTACATGATGTATGTGTACTGCGTAACCTTTGTAAGTCTCTTCCGTTAGTAACTTGTAGACCATACCTAGACTATCAAGTCCGCCTGAGTACATAGCAAGTATTGTAGGGTCGGTTATTTGTTGTTCCATATGTAAAATGTATAAACTTCGTTGATAGGATGTTCTTTAGGCTGCGGTGTTAGATCTCCAGCACGGGGAAAGTATACAGCATACTTAGTAGGCCAGTTGGGATTTAGAAAAGCACGGGCTACAAAAGTATCACAATTTGCTAGTACTATGGGCAACAATCGTTCTGTAAATTCCTTGCCAAATGCTAGAGCACCATCTACTATAATTGTGTCCCAGTGTTGGTCTAAAGTAAACCAGTCCTTGTTTTTAATCTTAGGATCTGCGTATTTAGGCTCTAAATCCCATGCTTCTGTAGCCAATGGTAATAGCAGTTTAGTGCTGCCTAGTAGTAGAACACGGCCCGTAGCGTATTTGTCAAATACAGAATAATCGTCCTCGTTAGGAGCTGCTGGCCATTTTAGTGTAGTCCAATAACTATCTGCGTGTATTTTGTCGTTGAGCATTTGAAAGTTATTTAACGGTAAATATACTATAGAGAGCGCATTATGACAATTGGCGATAGTGAAATTTTTGGAGATTCCCCGTTAGGTTCTGAACCTAATTTTAATTCTTCTTTGGGTAGAATTAGTGGCAAACTTTTGGCTGCTAATCTCAGAAGAAACGGTACTGATTTAACGTTTGATACTGACTTATTACACTTAAATGTTACAGATTTAAGAGTTGGTGTAAAAACAACTTCTCCTACACACGACCTTCACACTAACGGAACAACAAGAACTACAAACTTAATAGTTGATGGCACTGATGCTCGCATTTCGAATGTTGTGTTTAACTCAGATGGCTCTGTAACAACGTTAGTAGGAGCATTGCACCTAACTCCGACAGGAGTAGATCCTATTATAGAGCACGAGCGTGTTCATACTAGCGGGTTAGAATTTAATGACAACTACATTTCTGGATTAATTCCTGGACAAAATATTGAAATTCGTCCTAACGGAACTGGCGATTTAAACGTTCTCTCCGGAGCAAAGGTTAACGGTAGTTTAAATGTTACACAAAATATATTAACTAACGGTGACGTAAATGTAAAAGGATATGTACAAATAGGTGATGTAATTACTGATACCGTGACCGTTAATCCTGATTTTACACAAAGCATTATTCCCGGGGACGATATATTATACGATCTAGGAACTACATTAAAACGCTGGCGCAGAGTATACTTACAAGACAACGATCCAATTGATGCATTTGTGTCAACTACGGTAACAATTAGCGATCAAACGTATATTCAAGGTAACTCTATAACTTCCTTACAATCAAATGATAACTTGCATTTGCGTTCAGACACAGGAACCGTTGTTATTGAAAGTTTAGAAATTTTAGATAATACAATAACTAATCTGCTAAGTACTCCGTTACGTATAGAACATACTGGCAACGGGTACCTACGATTTGCAGGAACTTTTGGTATTCAAATTCCTGCAGGTACTACAGCAGAGCGTCAAGGCAACGCTGTGGGCGACACACGCTGGAATACCGATCTTCAATATATGGAATGTTTTGATGGTACCGTTTGGCAAGTTGCAACGGGCGGCGGCGAAACGGTCACCGCTGAGTATATGGAAGACCTCGGCCATCAATACACTCTCATCTTCGGTTAATTTCCAATCTGCATAAATACTTGTACTGCAAGATTTGACCAAAATCTTGCGATACTAACCTGTGGTAAACCAGCATAGAGCCCGTAAGGGATGGAAATTCGGTTAACGGTGAAACACCGGGTATTTAGGAGAGCAAATTGGCCCAACTTGGTCGAATTAGCGGTCCGCTCTTAAAGGCAAATCTCATCAGAGATGGTGTGGATTTAGCATTTGAGACCGACCTCTTATATTTGAATGTAACTGACGCTCGTATCGGTGTAAATCGTGCTGATCCTCAATACCAACTAGATGTCCAAGGCACTACAAGAACAACAGATTTAATTGTAGACGACACCTTAACCGTAGGGCATTTTACCGTAAACGGAAATAATATAGCTAGTGATCTAGATACTATTTCGTTTATCCCATCAGGCGCAGAGCCAACAATATACCATTCACATTTACAAGTTAACGACATTGATATTGTTAACAATGTAATTTCTACGTTAACGACTAATACAAACTTAGAAATTAATCCAAGTGGAACTGGTATCCTAGACATTTATGCAGATACAACCGTCAATGGTAACCTATCCGTTACAGGAAGCATTGATGTTACAGGAAACATTACTATTAAGGGCAACATTACAATTGGTGATGCATTGTCCGACACTATTGTCATCAACGCTGCTATTAAGAGTAGCTTAATTCCAGAATCAGATAATTTATACGACCTAGGCTCGTCTAGTTTTAGATGGAGCACATTATATGCTAGAAACGTACACGCTGATAATCTTTATACAGATACGTTAGACATTGGAAATTTGCGCTTCTATGACAATGTAATTACAACTGCTACAGGTCAAAATTTAATTATTGACCCGGCAGGAACAGGAACCGTTAGAGTTGGTAATTTTTCTATTATTGACAATACTATTACAAATATTGTTTCTAACGCAGTTACCGTTATTGCACAAACAGGAGTCTCTGGGTATTTTAGAATTGCAGGGACTAACGGATTTAGACCTCCTGTAGGTAACGTTGCTCAACGTCCTACAGCATACATGAGCTCAAGCACAATTGGTGTTACTCGTTACAACACTGAAAGTAGAGCGTTGGAAGTCTGGGACGGAGTAACATGGGCGAGCCCAGCAGGTTCGTCAGGTGCGGTCTCAGAAATTCAAGCTAATGATATTGCAATTAGAACGGTTTTAACATTTGGATGATAAGATATGCCTACAGCATTTAACCAAGCAATTGAAAGCGGAATTGGACCTAGTCCAGTTACTTTACTAGAAACTCCTGAAGGGTTTAGAATTACCGTTATTGGTTGCAATTTAACAAATATTACAGACTACGACAACGTTATAGTTGATGTACAAATTACAGACGGATCTAGTGCATACGCTTATTATGCAAAGGGAATAGTAATTCCTCCTCAGACGTCTTTAAAATTAGTAACTAACGGTGAAAAATTAATTTTACCTCAAGGGTATGGAATGAAAGTAACTGCTGATGTCGACGGAAGTGTTGACGCTGTGGTTAGTTATGTAGAGTTATCATAAGGAGTAAAGAATGGCAAGTGGAAATAATTATTATTTAGGCACAGACCCGCAAACGGCCTTAGGCGATACTCCTAGATTTTTCTACGGATTAAGAAAAAATGAAAATGGTTCTTTGTTTATGGCAAGAATCGATAATATGAGAGATAAAGGCGGAGTTACTTTAAATAACCCTGGAGAAGAAACAGACAACTATACAGACTTTGAAGTCGGAGTTGACTTTTTTGAAGGTTTAGATTTAAATCATAACCCACCGTTTCCGAATTTAAAATATCAACAATATCGTTGGGACGATCGTTCACTATTTTATTATGTAGACGAAGACGGTCAATTAGTTGTTAGAATAGGTAATAGTTATAACTACGATTCAGGATCGTCAGAGGAATAATTAAATGGCAGAATTTAAGTTACTAAGATTTAAGTATACATGGCACGGAGAATGGTCTCCAGGAGCAATTTATAATCCAGACAACATGATATCTTACGGAAGTAAGGTATATGTTTGTTTAACATCACATACCGCAGCCTCTGATTTTTATGCAGATTTAAACTTTTACAACGGAGATATTCCTCCGCTATTAGTTCCAAGATGGGAATTAGTAACTGAAGGTATGAGCTGGTTACAAGACTGGACATCTGATACCTATTATAAAATTGGTGACGTTGTTAAGTTAGGCGGAACAATTTATAAATGTATAGAAGGACATACCTCATACAGCAAATATGTAACTATTGACGGTTCTTTAGTAGTAGACGTTAATAACCCAACAGGCGAAAAAGGATTTGCAACAACTGATTATGCTTATTGGACAACACAATTAACATCAAACAATTGGCTATCAACTTGGACTCCTACGACCTATTACAAACTAAACGATTATGTAATCTACGGTGGTATTACATATAAGTGTATTCAATCACATTTGTCATCAGGAAGCATAGAAAGTGGCTTAGAAGCAAGCCAATCACAATGGACAATTGTAAATTTATCCGACGACTGGAAGGGCGATTGGGCAATTTCAACAAAATATATTCTTAACGACATTGTTAGATATAACGGAATTGTTTATAGATGTGTTGCTAACCATCTTTCAGCAACAACTGAAAGCAGCGGCTTAACTGCTGACCTAGTTAAGTGGGAAGAATTACATAAGAGTACAGAATACAGAGGAACTTGGAGTCCAACAACTCCGCAGATTTATCTTGTAAACGATATTGTAAAATACGGATCGTATGTATGGAAGTGCAACGCATTTCATACTTCAAACAATGTGTTTGCAACCGACAAGTGGGATATCTTTACTCCGGGACACGAATTTGATGCAACGTGGAGTAACGCTACGGTATACCAAGAAGGTGATATTGTAGGCTACGGCGGCGACATTTATTATGCAAAAGTATTAAACAACAATGCAGTTCCTTCGACAGATACAACTTCTTGGGAACCGTTATTTAGAAGCAGTAAACTAATTGGAGCTTGGGACACACTAGTTGAATACAAGACTGGTGATGTTGTTGCCCAAGGCGGTAACATTTATCTTGCGTTACAAGATAACTTTGCACAAAGACCAGATATATTGTCCGACGGTAGTTCAACAAATTCAGAATATTGGGACCTTGCTGTTCCAGGTATATCGTGGAAAGGCATTTGGGCAAACTCAATAACATACAGCACTGGCGATGTAGTAACATGGGGTGCAAATGCTTATAGATGTATCGATGCGCATTTATCTGCACCAACTAATAGACCAGATGACGATTCTAATGGACTATTCTGGGAAGCTATTGTTGTTGGTAATAGTTATGCACGTCTAACAGAAGTTGGCGATATAAGAACATTTGGCGCAACTTCTGACAGCACCGTTGACTACAAACGACTTCAAGTAGGTAATGTTGGCGATTCGTTAACGGTGGATACAACAGATGAAGTATCTTGGGACAAGTTATGGAACACAGCTAATCTTTACTATGTTGCGTTAAACGGAAAAGACGTGCCGACCGGTGGTACAACTCCTCACAATCCGTGGAGAACAATTCGATATGCAGCAGATCATGTACCTTCAAACTCAACAATTTTAGTTAAGACAGGAGTGTACAACGAAGTATTGCCAATTAGAGTTCCGGCCCATGTAGCAATTGTTGGAGACGAGCTTCGCTCAGTGGTAGTAAAGCCAGCAAATAACGCATATTCGGCAGGATATGTTGCATTAGTTGTTGAAGGTGTACGATACATTCAGGGCTTATTAGAACACATTATATTACAAAACGAAATTGGAACTACAGATTCTTTAGCAGATTCGTTTGGTACTAAACTTTATGGCTCTATTCCGCAAAATTATGATGCTGTACTAGGCACTAGTTCTACGGTATCTTCAGCTGAAGCATCGTTCGAAGACTTTTTAATTCGTGTTGAAACTTCAGGCGGTGTATCATTGTCAGGATCTAACACAGCAACTATTGACACTGATGTTTTAAACACTATTGATGCTATTGAAAACAATAGAGATTTCTTAAAGAATGAAGCAACAATTTACATTGAAAGTATATTCACAGATTCTACCGTAGTTAACTTACAAGATTCTTGGAGCAATGACCTTGATCACGTAATTGATGCGGTATTAGAAGATTTATTAAAGCCTGGCAATTACAATGTTATTACAGCAGCTGACTTCTTTGTTAATGCATCTGACGGCGATACAAATAAAATTCAAAACATGTTCTTATTCCGTGATGCAACAGGTTTAAGAAATATGACATTGATGGGTTTAGAAGGCGAATTGACAGATATGAACATCTACGGAACACGTAGAGTTACTGCTGGTGCTTACGCAAGTTTAGATCCGGGATGGGGACCTACTGACGAATCTGTGTGGGTAGGAACACGCTCACCTTATATTCAAAACGTTACTACATTCGGTACAAAATGTATTGGAATGAAAGTAGACGGAGACATCCACGCAGGCGGTAACCAAACTATTGTGTGTAACGACTTTACACAAATCCTAAGTGACGGCATTGGTATGTGGTGCAATGGTAAAGGACGAGCAGAACTTGTTTCAGTGTTCGTATACTATAACCACGTAGGGTACTTATGTACAAACGGCGGAAAGATTCGCGGTACAAACGGAAACTGCTCATATGGTACATACGGTGCAGTATCCGAAGGGTATAACGTTGGTGAAACTCCTATTACAGGAACAATGAACAACAGATACTATGATGCTACCGTAGCACAAGCATTCTCAGATGATCAGTTTAGAATACAAAAGTTATTCTTTAATAACGCAGGAGTTGAATATACTTCTGGTACATTCTCAGTTGTTGGTTCCGGTGGATCTGCATCGTTAGTAATGGATGAATTTAGAGACGGCGGAGTATACGAAGTAAGAATTGCAAACTCTGGAGATTCGTCAGCTGAAGGCGGTAGCGGGTATGTGTTTACTACTAACGTTAGTCAAGGCGGCGACGATGAAACTATTTTAATTGCTGGATCCGACGAAAACACCGCAGACATTTATAGAGGAATGAGAATTGTAATTCCTGGTGGTACTGGAGCCGGCCAATACGGATATGTTGCTGAGTATGACGATGTATCAAAAACGGTGTATGTAGGTAAAGAATCTAAAGCATCGGTATCCGCAGTTCAGTCATTCTCGTTAGGTAACATTTTACAAGTTTCATCAACTGCTCATTTAGCAGTAAACGATCCTGTAGTTTTTACAGGAACAAAATTTGGTAACGTACAAGATAATACAATTTACTATGTTAAAACAATTGAAGGACCGACAACACTTACATTAAGTGCATCGTCTGGCGGTAGTGTATTCTTCTTAATTAATGCCACTGGAACAATGACAATGCACTCAGTAGGTTGGGATCACTTTGTTGAAGGTACTCCTATCTTAACATCGTTAGATACAACAACAAACTATGCCATTGAACCGCGTGTAACATTTACAACTCCTGGCATTAGCACAAGTTCTGCATCACTTCCATCTCAAGTATGGCAAAGTGTTGCCTCTAGCGGCGATAACTGGGTAGTAGTTGGGGATAGCGTAGCAGCTTATTCTTCTGATGGCAATTCTTGGACTTCAGCTACCGTTCCTAGTGTAGACTGGTCTAAAGTCAAATATGTAGGCGAATATTTTGTAGCACTTTCTGCAGCCACAGGACGAGCAATGAAATCAGTTGACGGCTCATCATGGACAGAGTTTGATATGCCAACAACTGACGAATGGACTGACATTGCATACGGTAATGGCAAGTGGATAGTAGTTTCTATAGGTGATGTAGTAGCTTACTCTACAGATTTAACAAATTGGTCAACTACTACTATGAACTCTATTGCAGACTGGTCGTCAGTTGCATTTGGCGGCAACAAGTTTGTAGCTGTGGCAGCAGGAACAGGTGAAGTAGCATATTCAACTAATGGTAGTGCATGGACTGAAGACACTTTATCGAATTCTATGAATGTTGTTACTTACGGTAATAATCGATTTGTAGCAATTCAGACCGGTATTGCTACTACTGACGTTGCTATTAGCTTTGACGGCATTACTTGGGCATACGGAAGTATTGCAGAAGGTGACTGGCAAGATATAACATACGGTCAGGGATTATTTGTTGCTGTCCAATACGATTCTGGAACTATAGCAACATCAAACACTGGATTAGATTGGACTACTTCGTCTATATCAACCGGAAATTGGATAGGAGTGTCGTTTGCTAATATTTCTAAACCAGGAAAATTCCTAGTAATAAGCGGAGGAACTTCTGGTACGTTAATTAGTACCGGCGTTAGATCACAAGCTAGAGTTGTAGTTGTTGCTGGTAGAATTAGCGAAATTAAAATTTGGGAACCGGGTAGCGGATATACTTCTGCTCCTGTGATGACATTAACAGACCCAAATAATAGTTCAGATGTAACTACGGTTATTAGAATAGGTAACGGAGTTATTGCCAACCCGACAATTGTTGACAAAGGAACAGGTTACGAAACTACAAGTACTAGAGTAACTATTACTGGCGACGGGTATAAAGACGAATACCATTTAGGCAGTTATATTGTATGTGACGGAGTAACACGTTTGCCCGGGCCAGGAGATAACTTAACTATCTCTGGTATTAATGATTACGTGTATAAAGTATTATCACATGAAATACTTTCTGGATCACTAGGTGATTATAGATTAAGACTTAACATTGCTAAAGATTTAGGTCGTGAAGAAACTCCTGAACACGGAACACCTATTGAAATTAGACAATTATATTCACAGGTTCGTTTAACTGGACATGACTTCTTAGAAATTGGACTTGGCGGGTTTTATGAAACTAACTACCCAGACACACTAAATCCAAATGGAACGGTTGTTTCACCAGAAAACGAAGTTTTAGAAAAGGGCGGTGGTCGAGTATTCTACACCTCAACTGACCAAGATGGTAACTTCCGTGTAGGTGAGTTGTTTGCTGTTGAGCAAGCAACAGGCACCGTTACATTGAATGCACAATTCTTTGAACTTCAAGGTCTTGAAGAATTACGATTAGGCGGTGTTACCGTAGGTGGTACAGGAGTTGTTATTAGAGAATTCTCAACTGACAGCACATTTACTGCTGATAGTAATAATATTGCCCCAACACAGAGAGCAATTAAAGCATATATTCAAAGACGTGTGTCAGGTGGTGGTGCAGATGCTGTAACTTCAGCAGTTGTAGCAGGTCTAGTACAAGTTGGTCCTACTTCAATGGGAACAACTAGTGGTGATACATTAATTTTTGATGGATTAGTAAACTTTAAAGGCGGTGTAGATGGAACATATCTTGCACAAACGTATTTCATGGGAATGAAATAAGGCTTTTAAAATATAGGTAAATACATAATATTAGTAACGGAGCTATAAATGGCAGAGTTTAAACTAGGTAGAATTAGATTTGTATGGAAAGATAGCTGGGCAAACGGCACTACATACTACAAAGACGACATTGTTGCATACGGTGGTCGCACATATCTTTGCGTGGTAGGACATACCGCAGCCGCAGACTTTTATACTGATCTTGATAACATTCCAACTAAGTGGAATCAATTCTCAGACGGTCAAGAATGGAAAGGTGACTGGGCTGGCACAACACTTTACAAAGAAAACGACATTGTAAAATACGGTGGATATGTTTATATTTGTAACAATGGCCATACTAGCTCTACTACACTAGAAACTAATCAATCAGATTGGGATTTGTTTGCTGAAAGTTTTGACTGGCAGTCAACTTGGGTAGCCGGAACCGTTTACAAAGTTAATGATATTGTTAAGTACGGTGGTTACACTTACCTATGTAACACCGCGCATACAGCCGCTGCTACAAACGCTTTAGGATTAGAAGATGATCAAAGCAGTTGGGATGTGTTCTCAAAAGGGTTTGATTGGAAAACTGACTGGGCAGTTGATACTCGTTATAAAGTAGGTGACGTTGTTAAGTACGGCGGCACAACTTATGTTTGTAATCTAGGACACACTTCTGCTGCAACTAACACATTAGGTCTAGAAGATGACCAATCTAAGTGGGATTATTTCAACAAAGGATTTGAATACAAAGGTCAATGGCTAGCGGCTACGCGATATAAGGTAAATGACCTTGTTAAAAACGGCGGCGGCGTTTGGATTTGTACAACTGATAATACAAGTAGCTCAAACTTTACCTCAGATCAAAGCAACTGGGCACAATTTGTAGAAGGTATTGAATTTAACAACGAATGGGACGAAGTTTCAATTTACCAAAACGGTGATATTGTCCGTTACGGTGGATATACTTACATTGCAAAAACATCTCATAACTCAACAGCAATATCTCCACCAAGCTCAAATACAACTGACTGGGATTTATTTGCAGAAGGATTCCGGTTTGCAGGCGCATGGGATTCTGTAACAGAATTTAAAGTAGGTGAAATTGTCACTAACGGCGGATATACTTACGTTGCTAGTCTTGATAGCACTAACCAACAACCACCCAATGTTGGATACTGGACAAAATTAAATGACGGTATCAAATGGCAAGGAACATGGACTAACGGTACTGCATATGTTTTAGGTGACACCGTAAAATATGGTCCTATCACATACGTTTGTGTTCTAGCACATACCGCCGCAACACTAACAAACCGCCCAGATGTTGATGTGGGCGGAACATACTGGAACCAATTAACCGCTGGTAACGAAGAAAGTGTTTTAACAACAACGGGTGATTTAGTTTATTACAGCGGATCTGGTGTAACACGTTTACCAATTGGTGAACAAGGACAAGTTTTAACCGTTGGTGCGAACAATCAACCAGAGTGGTCATTCTTTGGCCGTGTTAAGAAAGTTTATTATGTTGGCGCACACGGTGTTAACGAACCTGCACCAGTATACGGTGTTACAATTGACAAGCCATGGGCAAGCATTAGATATGCTTGCGAACAGATTCTAAAAGGGACTGAATACCCAGAGGCAGGTTACTTATTAAAGATGAATAGAACATTCATTCAAGAAGAAGTTCTTGGATGGGTATCAGCTCAAATCACCGGCGGATTAGGAATTTGGTCTGGATTTACTAATGACAACACTACATTATGTAAGAGAGACATGGGATTGATCTTAGATGCGTTCATCTACGACTTAACTCATACTGGCAATAAGAAAACTATTGAAGCAACAAACTCTTATTTTACTACACTTGGTGCTTTAATCACGGCTATCGCTGATGAAGAAGAACAATTAGCAGCATCAATTGAGTTTATGTTAACTCTAGTAGAAGATGTGTTAGCTAACACAGCACCGGCCGCAACATATCAAGGTGGCAGCCCAGTGTTACAAATTATTGATGTAACACATACTGCAGAAACTGGCGCATTAGATTATATTACAGATCTATCTAACATTATTACCACTGCTGTTTCTACAGGATCATTAGATAGTTTACCTGAAGAAGATGTAGCAGGGTATTGTATTAATGTTAAAACAGGACAATATTACGAAGTACTTCCTATTCGTGTACCAGCTAATACAGCAATTGTTGGCGACGAGCTACGTAGTACTAGAGTTAGCCCAGCAGGAAAATTAATTGCAACAAATGATAAAGTAAAATCAATTAAGACTTTACAACACATTCAAAGCATTACCGGCGATATTATTACTAATACAGCAGTAACGCCTAGCTCGGGCAATACAGAAACACAAGATACTTCGAGTCAGAAAGCAGGAACAGGTGCAGGCGCAGTAACTTCATTATCAATCGACAATGTTGTTGAGATGAAAAAGATTATTACAAGCGGAATTAGCTCTGCTAGTGCATTTGTTTACCCTAACCCAACAGGATATAACACAAGTTATTTGATTGGGTACGGTGATGCAAGAGCACAACTTGTTGCTAACAAGGCATTTATTGTTGACGAAATTACAGAATGGATTGCAGATCAAATTGCAGGTCCGATTGCACCGTTCTCTGGATCATTTACCTACGACTCTGCGGCATGTGCAAGAGACGTTGGATATATTGTTGATGCATTGATCTACGATTTAACTTATGGCGGCAATCTACAAACTATCGTAGCAGCACGTTCATATTTCTCTAACGGATCAGCTGTATATGGCACAGGCGAAAAGGATGAAATTATTGCTGCCTACGGACATTTGAAAGCTGTTATCGGTTATGTAATTACTGAAAATACTGGATGGTCCAAAGCAACAGCGTTGACTCAAGACACAAGTGGTACAGCTGGTACAGCTACATTTACTAATGCTAGAATGGATGAAATTATCGCAGCGTTAACTGCTGATACAGCAACTGGCATTACTGAAAATGCTCCTTCTACTTCTTGGGTTGATGCTGACCTAGCCGCTGCAGGCGCAAGATTACTAACAGCTAAACCATATATTCAAACAGAAACAATTGAGTTTATCAACAAGCAGTATCCAGAATTAGTATATGATGCTACGTTATGCTCACGTGACGTGGGATATATTGTTGATGCTCTTTCATACGATGCAATGTTTGGTTCAAACTTTATGTCTATTAAGGCAGGTATGTCTTATAAGAGAAGTTTAACTTCTACAGGTGTTGTAACCTCAACACAACTACAACCTACATTAGCAACTATTGATTATATTTTCTCTAAAGCACAAGCTGAAGTTAGAATGGGCGATTCTACATACTCTATTATTTCTAATACTAGAGAAATGAAAGCAATCATTAACAACAATGCTCAGATGTCGTTTGTTTATCCTGATCCAACAGGATACGGTTCTGGATATAGCAATGCACGTAGACTTATCCTTGCTAACAAGACTATGATTAAAGATGAAGTTGAAGCGTATATGCTTGCTAACTACTCTTCAATTTGGTCTGGTTTAGGCCTAGCCGGACAAGCAGCATGTAAGCGAGACATCGGTTATATTGTTGACGCACTTGCTTATGACTTAACTTACGGTGAAACCAGCGGATGTAATCTAGCAACTATTATTGCTGCTAGAGCATACTACAGCAACGGCGTATTCGTTGAACCTTCAACAGAGAAAACAGCGGCTTTAGCTGTTCAAGCATACGTTAAAACATTCATCGATAATGTTGTATTAGGTACAACAGGTTGGGGTAAGTTAACCGCAACTGCTCAAGATACATCAGGAACTCCTGGATCAGCAGGCGCAGCTACATTTGCACAAGATCGAATCCAAGAAATTTACGACACAATTGATACCGGTGACACACCGACATTGTTTGCTCCTAGCACAGGCTGGGTTGCTGCTGAATTAGTAACAGCAAAAGCTATGCTAGATAGCGTAGTAACAACAATTCAAAGCGATGCTGTTCACTATATTAAGAGAGAATATCCTACTTTAAACTTTGATGAAACACTATGTTCACGAGATATAGGATACATTATTGATGCACTTGGATACGATATGATGTTTGGTTCAAACTTCCTATCTATTCAAAACGGCATGGCATATCTACGAGGATTAACTTCTACAGGCGTTGTTATTAACAACCAACTAGAAGCAACAAGTACTATTATAGATTTCCTTGGCGAGAAAGCATCTAAAGTTGCTGCGAGCAACAACGTTGAATTAGCAGAAATGCTATGGAGTGATATCATTGGCTATGCAAATGCTGGCCTAAGTCCAATAGTTGTAGGTACAAATAAACCAACAACTGATGTTAGCATGATCTATAGCGGACAGATTCTACAATTAAACAAAGAATTCTTAGCAGCCGAAGCAGCAGCTTATATTGATAACGCATTTACAACAACTACTGGCGCATCTTCAAGCATTACTAACGCTTATACTTCAGTAACAACAAGTTGGATGGTAGCTGGAGATGAAATTGTATTCTCAGGAACTGCATTTGGCGGCGTAACTTCTGGAACAACTTACTACGTTAAAGAAGTTTTAAGCTCAACAACATTTACAATTTCAGAAACACTAGGTGGAGCAGTTAAACCATTGTCTACAGCAACTGGCTCTATGACAATTGATTATAACTACGATTCTGCAGCATGTAAGAACGACATCAGAAATTATGTTGAAGCTATTGCTTACGACATGATGAACACTGGTAACTACAAGTCAACACTTGCTGCTCGTTATTACAGAAGCGCATTGACTGGTTCTAAACTAGAAGATTTCTATTACATCAGCAACGGTTGCGGTATTAGAAACCAAACACTAATTGGACTTGATGGTACATCTGACGGTGATACAGCAGGTGCAGGTTTATATCCAAGCGGTCTATATGCTGCTGGAGAGTTTGGTACTCAACGTCCTGTAGCAGGTGCTTATACATCATTAGATCCAGGTTGGGGTCCTAACGATACATCTGCATGGGTAACTAACAAGTCTACTTACGTACAAAACGTTACAACATTTGGTGACGGTTGTGTAGGACAAAAAATTGACGGTTCTATCCACAGCGGTGGCGTTGATTCTATGGTATCAAACGACTTTACACAAGTTCTAAGCAACGGTATCGGTGCTTGGGTAACTAACTTAGGTCGTGTAGAACTTGTTTCTGTGTTTACATACTACAACCACATTGGTTACCTAGCAGAAAACGGTGGTAAGATCCGTGCTACAAACGGTAACAACTCCTACGGTGACTTTGGTTCTGTAGCAGAAGGCGTTGATATTAAAGAAACTCCAGTAACTGGATTTATTAACAACCAAGGCACTGATGCTGATGTTAGAAGTACAATTACTAACGGAACAGGAATTTTAACATTAGAATACGGTAATGCCGGTTCTAACTATTCTACAGCTACTTACACAATTAGTGGTGCAGGATACGGTGCAGCTACAATAGGTGCAGAAATTCGTGATGCTGGTGTATTCCAAGTACGATTAACAGATCCGGGCGATTCAAGCGGCCCTGGTGGAACAGGTTATATTACTCAAACTAACGTTGCTCAAACAGGTGATACAACATCTATCACTTTAGCAGTAGCAGATACTGCAACCAGCGCAGCATATGTTGGAATGAGCATCTTTGTTATTGCAGGTACTGGTGCAGGCCAATATGGATATATTCAAGCATACAACTCTGCAACAAAAGTAGCTACGGTTTACAACGAGTCAACTGGAGCAGCAGGATGGGAACATGTAAGATCAGGAACTGCAATTGTGTCAGCACTTGACGGAACTTCACAATATCAAATTACTCCTAGACTAGCGTTTACAGCACCAACATATACATCAACTGCTAAGACATTACCAACCAGTGCATCATGGAATGCTGCTGGATATGGCAATGGGGTTGGATCCTATACAGATTTAACAACAACAGGAAGTGCAACTGGTTCTTTAGCAACATTTGATGTTACAAGAATTCACGGAACTTACTCAGTTGAAATCAATACTTCGGGTATTTTCTACCAAGTTGGGGATATTTTAACTATTGCAGGTGACGATTTAGGCGGAACAACCCCTGCTAATGATTTAACTATTGAAGTTACAGAAACATTAACAGGCGGTGGCGGCCAAGTAACTGGAATTAGCGTTTCTGGTACTGCGGTAACTGCTAAGTTTGTTGCTCTTGCTAACGCTACTGCTTCAGCAGCTTACTCATTAGATGGTTCTACATGGACTGCAATGACAATGCCAAGCAGCGAATCATATACTGGTATTGCATACGGACAAGTTAACGACATTGGATATTATATGACCACAGCAAGCGGTGGCACAGCTGGGTATTATTCGACTGACGGATTGAACTGGACTGGCGCAGCATTGCCTGCTTCTGCAACATGGTCAAGTGTTGCATACGGTAATGAACGATTTGTTGCTGTAGCATCAGGTGCAACATCGTCTGCAATTAGCACAAACGGACAGACATGGGCTAGTGGTGGCGCATTACCTAACACAAATAACTGGTCAAGCGTGGCCTACGGTAACGGTGTTTGGGTAGCAGTAGCAAGCACATCAACATCAACTGGTGCTTATTCGACAAACGGTGGTTCTACATGGACATCAATGACATTGCCAAGCACAGGTTCTTGGTATAGTGTTACATTCGGCGACGGGTTGTTTGTTGCAATTCGCGACGGTAGCACAGCATATGCTTACTCATTGAACGGACAGACATGGATTGCTGGAACATTACCAGGTACTTTAACAGAGCCAACAATTACTTATGGCCAAGGGGTATTCTTAGCAGTAAGCACTGCCGATACAACTGCATACAGCTCACAAGGCGGTATTGTTTGGGCAACTAGAACATTAAGCACTGGAGCTAATCCAGGAGCTATTGTACACGGTAATCCAGGAAGCGTTGGACAATTTGTTTCGTTAGCGGCAGGTTCAAGCACCGTAGCAAGTCAAATTAAGTGTGGCGCAACAACAAAAGCTCGTGCTTATGTTGAATCAAACGAAATTACAGAAATTTGGGTTCGTGAACCGGGCTCTAACTATGCGTCTGCACCAACTATGACCATTACTGATCCAAATAATACAGGTTCTGATGCAACGTACACGGCTCGAGTTGGTAACGGAGCATTAGCACAACCGTTATGGACTAACACTGGTACCGGTTACTTAGCAGCTACCGCAACTATTACAGGTGACGGTTACGCAGATAACTATCAAATTGGTACTTACATTGGATTCAAAGGATTAACAGGAATTCCTAAAGCAGGTTCAAACGTACAAATTGAAGGTATTAATGATGTGTGGTACAGACTAGTTTCTGTATCTGGATTATTAGAAGACGGCGACGGTACTTATAAAGCAACGTTGCAAGTTAGCCCTCCAATTGGTGTTGCAGAAGCACCTGAACACGAAGCTGATGTAACTATTAGAATTCGCTACTCACAAGTACGTCTAACTGGACACGACTTCTTAGACATTGGAACTGGTGGTACAGCAACAACTAACTATCCTGATCTTCCAACACAAGATCCGGACCCAACAGGCGAAACCGTACAACATAACGGTGGTCGCGTGTTCTACACTTCAACTGACCAAGACGGTAACTTTAGAGTTGGCGGATTGTTCAACGTTGAACAAGCAACTGGTATTGCAACTTTGAATGCTGACGCATTTAACATTGCAGGACTTAACGAACTTTCACTAGGTTCTGTAGCATTAGGTGGCTCAGGAGCAACAATTACTGAATTCAGTACAGACCCGTTCTTTACACAAGATTCAGATAGTATTATTCCTACACAAAGAGCTATTAAAGCGTACATTACTAGCCAAATTGGTGGTGGTGAATCTAGCTTAAACGTAAACACCCTAACAGCAGGCGTGATTTACATAGCAGGACAAACAATCACAACTACCACAGGAGTTCAAATTAACATAAATACAAAGGTAAATTTCAAAGGCGGTATCATCGGTGATGCGCTCGTGCTAAATTACTTTTTATTGAATTCATAAACGGAGAAATAACACATGGCAACAGGCTTATTAGGTCAAAGCGCAGTAGCAGCGACTACAAATACTACGGTATACACGGTACCTAGTAATACTTTCACGGTATTTTCTGTTAGCATTCTAAATAGAGGCACAGCGGCATGTACGGTAAGAGTAGCACTAGCAGCATCAGGTACACCAGGAAATGCTGAATGGATTGAGTACGGAGTAACTCTCGATCCAAGCGGGGTACTAGAAAGAACGGGTCTCATGATGAACTCTACAAAAAATCTTGTAGTTTGGGCTAGCAGCGCGAACGTTTCTGTTAGTGCATACGGTATTGAAACCTCGACGGTATAAATATTAGGAGATAACTAAAAATGGGAAGACAAGTATCATCATTTGGGACAGCTGGCGTTACTAATAGAACGCTAACTAGTTCAACAACAATTAACGCAGGCGAAAGAATTTTCGCTAATGCGTCTGCTGGTGGTTTCACAATCACTTTGCCAACTGCTCCTGCAGAAGGCGACACCGTACAGATCATCGACGTTGCTGGCATTTTTGCCACAAACAACGTTGTTGTTGGTCGTGCTGGTGAAAAGATTCAAAACTTATCAGAAGATTTAACATTAAATCTAAACAACGCAGCACTTACAATGATTTATTCAGGCTCAACATTTGGTTGGGTGTTCGTTGGCCCTTAATTAGGAACAAGAAATGAAATTAACAGACCTATTATCTACAAGAGAGATTACGTCCAACACCGATAATTTGGAAAAGGGCAAGGTCTGGGTAGTCACTACGGCCAGTATGTATGCTTGTGTTAGATCAGATAACGGATACTGCTGGAGATCGCCGGGTTGCGGAACACTTCTTATTGAGATGTGGGGAGCTTCAGGAAGCGGCGCACGTATGTGTTGCTGTGGTTTTGGCCTTCCAGGTAACCCAGCTGCATATACAAGAAAGTTGATCGCAGTATACCCAGACTCACATATTTGCGCATGTCCAGGCATGTCGTGCGAAGCACATGATATGTGCTTCGATGGATGTGGAGTACCAAGTTACCTTTGCTGGTCAAATGCTAGAGACCTTTGCGGTTATACTGGCGGATGTATGTGCGCACAAGGCGGAAAAGGCGGTGTAGCAATTTGCTCAACAGGCACTGGTGGTTACTGCTGCTATGTTGCTAACGGATTCTGCAATACATTGATCGGTTCTTCATGCGGTATTATTTGTAATAACTGCTCAGGATCACATACACCATGCGGCTACGGCGGCGACGTTAACTGCTGCGGCGGTTATAGCTGTGTAATCTTTAAAGGAACTGGTAACGCACTTTGCCCATGTCAGACAGATACAATTACACGTACATCTCCTATGGTATTTGCTGAACAAGGCGCAAACATTGTGTTTACGCAAGACGACGATAACGAACACACTCAGTGGAGCGGTAACGGATTCCACTCTCAAGCACACGGATTGAACTTTGCAAGTAAGTGGCCAAGCGGTGGTATTCCTTGGACAATTTGCTACAACGGTATGCAGGCCTGCGGATGTTACGAAACTATGGGATGTCAAAACTTACTACCATACGGTGTTCCAGGAACTCAACCATGGCCATGTCCAGACGTTCGTGACCACGGTAAACGTGGTGGACACGGTGCTATTCGTTTGACATATCGCGGAAGCAACATTCACGAACCACAACGCGGTCAAGGATTTGGAGGCGCATACTAATATGTCAAAGCTAACACAATTATTAGGCAACAGAGAATTAGCATGGAACGACATGTTAGAAAAAGGACGCATTTGGGTCTACTCTGATGGTAACATGTATTCTGGTTTTTGTAACAACTTTTGTTGGCAAGCACCAGGTACTGGTAAAGTAGAAATTGAAATTTGGGGTGCTGCAGGTTCGGGCGCAGAAATGTGCTGCTGCGGTTACGGTATTGCTGGTAACCCACCTGCTTATGTTAAAAAATGTATTTGCGTAGTTTCTGGAAACTATGTATGCGGATATGTAGGACGTTCATGTAACAACGCTGACGACTTATGTTTCCGTGGCTGTTCAGAAGCTACTTGTGTTTGTTGGTACGGATGTACAACAAAACCATTATACAACGACGGGTTTGATAACTGCGAACAAGAATCATGGAAGCAAAACAATCCATGGGGTTGGGGTTCTGAACGTGATAACTTCAGTAACGATTACAGCCCTAAGAGAGTTCAAGGCGGATACGGACAAAAGTTTGCTACACCTAACCCGGGCGGCGGTTGTTACTGCTGTAATCCAGGCGCTACACAAGGTTGTTTATGTGCTGCTGGTGGTCGCGGTGGTTTAAGCTATTGTATGGATACTAAATCCCCATTCTCTTGTTTCTTAACAGGTTACTTCTGCGGTAACAGAGTTGGTCCAGGCCACAACATGTGTGACACTGGTAACTCTGCTTGCGGACGTATTTGTAACT
>JACCDQ010251092.1_pt1 | contig 32673 bp, 23 predicted proteins | sample 7446031 | NCBI WGS metagenome assembly JACCDQ01 (sample SAMN15323442, study PRJNA562643) | freshwater metagenome | isolation source: river surface water | place: USA:Blue River Watershed | collected 2017-08-17 | reverse complement strand
GTAGCGATGATATAGAGGTTTTCGGGAACAGAAAAGCCCTCATCAAGCGATTCGTTGTAGGTCAGTGGAATTTCATGTAAACGCCCCCTTTTATCGGGTTCGATAAGCAAGAGCAATTCGCCAAAAATCGCACTTACATTCCCTCGGTTGATTTCGTCGATAATAAAAAAATGGTCGATACCGGGTTGGCGTTGGGCCAAGCGACAAAATTCGTAAAAGACTCCATTTTTTAGTTTAAAGCTTCCTGTTCCGTCAGGGCGAAGTCCTTGTATAAAGTCTTCGTAGGTATAAGATTGGTGGAATTGCACCATTTTAATTTTACTTTCATCTTGCATTCCGAGCAAAGTATAGGCTAGTTTTTTGGCAAGATAGGTTTTTCCCACGCCGGGTGGGCCTTGCAAAATGATGTTTTTCTTATACCGTAACGTTTCTATAATTTCGTCAAAATGACTTTCATCTAAAAACAAATCACGGAGGGCATCCTGTTTTTCATACGACAAAGTAGGCACTTCGAGGTGCGTAGCTTCTTTTTGCCAATCAATCATTGCCTGAATTGCCTCAAATTCATCTTCGGTCAATTGAAACAAACTTCCTTGGTTGTGGCGTAATATTTCGGCATCTTTAAAAAAATAGAGTTCTTTCAATTCTGCCCAATCAATCGGTAAAATGGCTTTATCTTTTAGCACAAAACCTATCGCCTCGCCCCATTCTTCGTGCTGCTGTAAGGGATGCGTAATTTCAAAAATCGCCTTCACTTGTCGCACAGGCGTTGACTCGTAGCCAATCACCCAGTCGCCTGTTTGTATTTTTTCAAAATTCCGATAAATCCGTCGCTTGTTGCCAAAAGCATTATGCGTAGCAAACCATTGGATTTGATTGTTGCGGATGCCATCAATTCCTTTGATATTTAGCCACCAGTAATTTCGATTTATTTGCCTCATATCGCAAAGGTACTAAAAAATAAAAACCAGCCAACGGCGACGTTGACTGGTTTCGTAGGGCAAAGACCATTAGCCGTGTAGCTCTATTTCTTCGCCTTGGTTGTTATGAAACTTGAAGTCGGTTATACCCAACGAGCTATCTTGAATCAGATTCACCCACGTTTTATAAGTAAAGAACCACTTCATTCGGCGAGAAATGAGGCCTTTGGTAAAGTACGCATACAAAAACGGATGCAGTACGATGGTTGGCTTTTTCTCGTTTTGTTTAACAATGATATGCTCTATGTGGTGTTCAATCACATCAGACACCACGATACTTGCCGTAATTTTGCCTGTACCGCCACAAGTGGGGCAATTTTCGGCCGTCACTACGTTCATTTCAGGTCTTACTCGTTGGCGTGTAATTTGCATTAAGCCAAATTTAGTAAGCGGTAAAATGGTGTATTTAGAGCGGTCAGACCTCATTTCATCCTTCATAATATCATGAATCAGCTTTTTGTTTTCAGCCTTTTTCATGTCTATAAAGTCGATGACAATAATGCCTCCCATATCACGCAAACGCAACTGTCGGGCAATTTCTCTAGCGGCTTCGGTATTGACGCTCAACGCTGTAGCCTCTTGGTCTTCTTCGCTATTCGATTTATTGCCAGAGTTTACATCAATTACGTGTAAAGCTTCGGTATGTTCGATAATCAAATAACCACCACCCGGCAAGCTGACCGAACGCCCAAAGAGCATTTTGAGTTGCTTTTCGATGCCGTATTGCTCAAACACCTTGTTTTTACCTTGGTGTAATTTTACAATTCGTTCTTTTTCGGGAGCGATATGCTGCACATAAGCACGAGCTTCTTGAAACAACTCAGGCGTATCGACGATAACGCTATCGAAGTTTTCGTTGAGTAAATCTCTGAGCATAGACGTAGCACGGCTCATTTCTCCGATGATTTTCTCCCGAGGTTTGGCGGCACGCAAGGCTTTGATACCAGCTTCCCATTTTGCCAAAGATTCTTTCAAATCTTTGTCGAGTTCTTCTACATCTTTGCTTTCTGCCACGGTGCGAACAATCACCCCAAAATTGGCAGGTTTGATAGAAGACATCAATTTGTGCAAACGCTGACGTTCTGATTTGGCGGTAATTTTTTTAGAAATATTTACCCCATTAGAAAACGGCACCAGCACCGTAAACCGACCTGCAATAGAAATATCGCAAGATAAACGAGGTCCTTTCGTAGAGATAGGCTCTTTTACGACCTGAACCAGAATTGGGCTATTTTTCCCCAAAACCTTATCAATTTTATCGTGTTTATCTATTTCAGGTTCTAGTTTGAAATTATCGAGTTTGCCAGAATTTTGGCGACCAGCGATAACATCTTTCGTAAACTTGTTGAGAGAATTGACATTTGGGCCTAAATCGTGGTAATGTAGAAAGGCATCTTTCTCATAGCCAATATCAATGAAGGCGGCATTCAATCCCGTAACCATCTTCTTAACTGTACCAAGATATATATCTCCTACCGAAAAGTGTGGCTCAGACTCCTCTAAGTGATACTCCACAATCCTTTTGTCTTGCAAAAGAGCAATGCGGTCACCTTTGGGAGTCGAATTGATGATTAATTCGTTGCTCACAGGTGAATGAAGGATTTAGAATTGGATAGAAATAAGAATGTATATATAGTCGCTGTGAGGAATGGTAAAAAATCAAGTAAGACAAAACCACTGATAGAAAGGCTCGTGCCTCGTGAAAAATAGTGGTCAGCGGTATTGTTCTGACGCAAATTTTTACGAGGGAATCGCCCACGGGGCGATAAGTAAAGAATAGTAAACCAAAGTACAGGATGATTACATTTGACAATCTTTGTTGAAAATTACCTACGTGCGGGTAGCAATCATTCTTCATTGAGTTTACTAAAGTCTATCCGAGGTGTTGCTTTTTGACTTTAATATTGGTGACATAATGTTGGGACGTGCATAAATCTAGGTATTTATACAGCAAAACCACAACGGTCGAGACCTATAATTGCTCTTATCATAATAAAATTAAGCACCTCTACGAAGTATCTCTATTGGAATCATTTCGGTAACGGAGGTTCGTGCTAGTACTTATATAGTGCGTAAAAACAGCGATGTTTTCAACACAAGGTGTTATAATTCAAGGGGATAGCGATAATCGAAAACCCAAGGACTGTGAAAATATAGAGCAATTAAGCATAATAAACCAGACAATCTCACAAAAACGACAAAAACAGGCAATTTTCTTTCAAAGAAAACAGCCTGTTTTTCAGTAATTAGCAACCAAGGATTAGGGTAAATACACCTAATTCTTAGCTACTTACTACTTCTTCTTATGTCTATTTTTTCTAAGACGCTTCTTTCTCTTGTGAGTGGCAATTTTGTGTCTTTTTCTTTTCTTTCCGCAAGGCATGACTTTAAAAGGTTTTAAATGTTATAAAATTGTTTGATTTGCGTTTCTCCGTAAGTCGTTGTTTCGGCTACAAGATAGACAGAAACTGGTAACTTACCCAGAAACTTTATTTTAATTTTGATAAAATTTCGTTGGCAGCCGCTTTTTCTTGAGGGTCTTTGGTGTTGGCCAGTACTTTTTCAAGAATTTGCTTTGCTTCATCTTTGCGGTCTAGCTCTGCCAAACAATAGCCCAAATTCAAGGCTGCTTTACTGTTAGCAGGATTGATTTTCAGGATTTGTTTGAAACGCTCTACGGCTTTTCCAAATTGATTCGACCTGATAGAAAGAATACCTAAGTTAAACAACGCTGGCTCAAACTCTGGTTCTTTGGCAATTACTTCTCTGAGCATCAAAATTCCTTGCATCGGATTTGGCGACGAAACGAAGGTCATAGCCATATTGGTTTTAGCCATCAAGTTGTTGGGATTTTTGTCTAGCACTTGTTGGTACAAAGCCCTGGCTTTTTCTCCCATCGTAGCAGTTTTGGCATTATCTAAAGCATAAGTAAATGCTTCGTAATACAAATCTGCGGCTTTCAATAAGGTAGTTTCTGTTGTGTTGAGTAGAGCTATCTTCTCTGCATAATAAGCGGCACTATCATAACGTGTATATTGAACGAAGGTTTCTATGAGGCTGTTCGCCAAAGCCAATTGGCTAGGCGTATCGGTTTTTCCTGCATAGGTGGCCCTAATTTTATCAAGGTTTTGCTGCTGTTCAGCCGTAAGTTTACTCCCATGACTATCGGTAGCATCAGGAGTAGGCGTAGCTGCCGCAGGAGCTTGGTCACGATTGGCCGTAGGCGCATTCGTTTGTTCCAAGGTTTTTTTTTCGTCGCTCACCACAACCTTGGGCAAGCTATACAAAGCCCCAATAGTACCGAGCGAAACAGCAATAACAATGATAAATGATTTTTGCATGACCTTCATTCTATCGGTTGCAGGGCAGACCCCACAACCGATATTTTACAATACAATTATAACTTAGCGTTCGATTTAACTTGCTCGATGAAGATTTTAGCAGGTTTAAAGCTAGGAATATAATGCTCGTCAATCACAATTGAAGTGTTTTTCGAGATATTACGAGCAACCTTCTTCGCTCTTTTCTTGTTCACAAAGCTACCAAATCCACGTACATAGATTGGTTCTCCACCAGCCAAATTGTCTTTAATAACTGAGAAGAATGACTCTAAAGTACTTGATACATCTGCTTTGTCGATGCCCGTCTTGTCTGCGATTTCTGCGATTACGTCTGCTTTTGTCACTTTTTTAAAAATTTAGGAGTTAATAAAAATATGATAAACAATATGATTATTGATAGTAACAAGTTTCTTAAAAATTCTACTGAATTAATACCAATGAAGGCTTGGTTTCAGCGAATTTTGCTAACTGTCACAGCGTCAAATTATAAGCCCCTGATTATTAAGGGTCACAAAGGTACGACTTTGCTTTGAATTATGAAAGAATCAACAAATAATTGTAAGAACTTTTTTTTTGTAAATGCCTAATATTTAATTGTTTGCCTTTTACATTTAGACGGAAACTATTACAGAAATAACAGATTTATGGAAAAAAATTAGATTTTTGTGTCTATTTTTTTCCATAGAACCTTTTTAGAACAGAAGTGTTATAGTGAAAACTAGCGTTTTTTTCGTGCATAGCAACCGACTAATAAACCGCCGTATGAAACGAAAAAATGACCTTTACTTTTTATTCCAACAACTATTTATACAGCATCTTTGGAACATTCATTTTTTGCCGAAAAACTCCTCACTTGGTACCGCACAGCCCAAAGAGATTTGCCTTGGCGGCATACCGCCAATCCTTATTATATATGGCTCTCGGAAGTCATTTTGCAACAAACAAGGGTTGCACAAGGAATGCCCTATTACTACAAGTTTATAGAGACCTTTCCTACGGTATTCGATTTGGCTGCCGCCAGCGAAAGCGAAGTACTGCGGCTGTGGCAAGGCTTGGGCTATTATTCGAGAGCTAGAAATTTGCACGCTACCGCCAAACAAGTGGTAGAAGCTTATGGGGGCGTTTTTCCACAAACCTACGAAGAGCTACTCAAACTCAAAGGCGTTGGCTCTTATACGGCTGCCGCCATTGCGTCTTTTGCCTTTGACGAACGAGTGGCCGTACTTGATGGCAATGTGTATAGGGTATTAGCGAGGGTCTTTGGCATCGAAACCGACATTGCTAGTCACGAAGCAAAAAAAATATTCATGACTTGGGCTACAGCTCTGCTGCCATCACAGCACGTCAATTTGTACAACCAGGCAATCATGGAGTTTGGTGCAATACAGTGTACGCCTGGCGTGCCTTCTACTTGTATGTTTTGTGTGTTTGCACAAGAATGTACCGCCAACGCAACCCAACGCCAAGGCATTTTGCCCGTTAAAACCAAAAAGGTAAAAGTAAAAGAACGTTTCTTTCATTATATTGTGGTGCAATACCAAGATGAAATAGCCCTCAAAAAACGTTCGTTGAAAGATATTTGGGCAGAGATGTACGACTTCCATTTGGTTGAATCGACCGAGCCATTACAACTCGACGACCTTGTAGCACAAGATGATTTGCTACAAAAAATCTTGCCCGAAGCATCTATCGTAAGGGTATCAGACGTATTTACGCATATTCTTACGCACCAGAAAATTCAAACGACTTTTTGGCATGTCAAACTCCACAACACGCCATCGAGCGATTGGTCCGAACACCTGCATTTTTATACGCCTGAAGCAATGGATGGTTTGCCCAAACCTATTTTGATTCATAATTACCTGACACAATATTTATACAAACAACTACAATAAGCCGTTAAAAGCAGAAAGCATATTTATAGTAAAAAAAATACAGGCTTTTACCCAAAGTTACAACAGCCTGCAAAGAATCTGTTAACTAATTATTTATCAATAAATTACCAAAATTTATTTTTTTACAATATCGGAATATATTGATAAATTGACTTGCTATATTGGGGTTTTGTTGTTAAATTCACTCATATTTGTGTGACTTTTTTCTTGTCATTTCGTCTAAAGAAGTGATAAGTTTTAAACTCAAATTCAATATTCATCAAAATTCTTACACAAATGGCAGGCGTAAATAAAGTTATTTTGCTAGGAAATCTTGGTTCCGACCCAGAAGTCAGAGTTTTACCTAGCGGTACAAAAGTGGCAAATTTCAATATCGCTACTTCCGAATCCTACACCAACAAAGATGGGCAACGAGTAGATCAAACCGAATGGCACAGAATTGAGCTTTGGGATAATTTGGCAAATATTGCCGAGCAGTATCTCAAAAAAGGTAATCCTGTGTACATAGAAGGAAAAATCAGAACCGAAGAATATGTTGACAAAGACAATATTTCTCGTAGAGTTATCAAAATTCGAGGAACAGCGATGACTTTGGTGGGTTCTGGGAATACCAACAATGCTCCTGCAAGCGAGAATCAACCGCCTGTTGCAGCACAAAGACCCGCTCCAACTCAACCTACAGCACCTGCGCCAGCGTTCAATGCTGGTGCTGATGATGATTTACCTTTTTAATAGGTTTTTCGTTGGCTACTCGTAGCTCACCACTTACCTCGCTGCGAGTAGCTTATGTATAACTAAACATACCAAACTCTTGGAAACACGATTATCTGACGAATACCACCCGATTAGGGTGCTTTTGGCTCAAGTTGAAAGCACCTCTTCTTACAGCGTTTACGGAATTGATGCGCTGATTTTGTTGGCATTACTATTACTTTCGGCTTTATTGGCGGGTTCAGAGGTAGCTTTTTTTTCTATTTCTGCCGAAGAACGAGCCTCTTGCCGTGAAAGTGATAGCTCTAGCGAAAGAACAGTGGCCAAACTTCTCGACAAGCCCCAACTGCTTTTAGCCACCCTCTTGATTTTTATCAACCTTGTCAATATTACGTTTGTCACGCTTTCTACCGTGATAACCGAACAAGTCTTGGGCGAAAAAGAAAAAGATGGATTGATGGCTACGCTCATTTTATTGGTTGGTGTAACGTTTATGATTACGTTTTTTGGCGAACTCATTCCGAAAGTATGGGCACAACAAAATAGCCTCAAATTTGCCAAAATAACCGCTCCTGCAATTGAAGTGGCGGTTGTGGTTTTCAAGCCCTTATCGTCGTTGCTCTTAGGTTTAAGTAATATTATCGAAAAACGTGTTGAACGCAAAGGCTATACCATTACGGCCGACGAGCTCAACCACGCCCTCGAAATCACAACTGGACAAGGCACTTCGTCGCAAGAAAAAGATATTTTGAAAGGCATTGTCAATTTTGGCAGTACTGCGGCCAAAAGTGTGATGCGACCAAGAAGAGACGTGACAGCTTTTGATATTAGCTTAGATTTTCATGAATTGATGGATAAAATCAATAAATCGGGCTACTCTCGTGTGCCTGTTTATAAAGATACCATCGACAAAATTGAAGGCGTTTTGTATATCAAAGACCTTTTGCCTCATATCGAAAAAGATGAATATTTTAATTGGCAAGAACTGATTCACTCGGCGTTTTTTATTCCTGAAAGTAAAAAGATAGACGATTTGCTCTATGATTTTCAAGAAAAACGGGTGCACATCGCCATTGTTGTCAACGAATATGGCGAAACCGAAGGAATCATTACAATGGAGGATATTATCGAAGAAATTGTAGGCGACATCAATGACGAGTACGATGAAGATGAGTTAGGGTACAAACGCCTAGAAGATGGCTCTTTTGAGTTTGAAGGAAAAGTTACACTCAACGACGTATGCCGAGCCTTGAGCATAGAAAATGATTATTTCGACAAAGTGAAAGGAGAAAGCGAATCTCTTGCAGGTTTGATTATTGAGCTTTTTGCTCGATTACCACACGCAGGTGAAGATATGGACTATGAAAAATTTAAGTTTAAAGTAGTGGCCGTTGATTCTCGCCGTATCAAACGAGTGAAAGTTATCCTGAAAAATGGAGAACATGACGAAACTAATAGAGAACTAACCTAGTAACAAAAAAGTGGAGTTTTGAAGAAAAACTCCACTTTTTTGTTTATTGGCGTTTACGTTTGTACAAAGGCACAGTGCTACAAGGTTCGCCAAACATCAACGAAGCAACAGATGGCTTCAATAGACGGGTAATTTCGACATAAGCCGAAATTGGTACAGGTACTTTAGAGCAGCCTTTCACCACTACTTTGGCATCTCTATAATCTTCAGGATTGATGCCTTGAATGGCTTCAAAATAGAGCTTTTCTTCTAACTGAGTCAATTCACCAAAAACAATGCAATGTGCATAAGGCTCTAGTTGTAAGGCCAATAGCATATAAGCCCATGTAGGAATAATGGCATCTTCGGAACAAGTAATGGCTACATTTTTTCCTGCGTACATCGACCAATCATGGGTTTTGAGAAATTCTCTAAAATCTTTTTCTCTCAAAATCATCCCCATAAAAAGGTTGTCTTTCAAATCATACACAACCCTTTCGCCAGTGTGGTAATAGTCTTCTAAATTAAGACTAACCAAACCACTATTGGCTACTTTATTGATAATTTCTCCTGTTGTTTCCATCGTTGTTTATTTACTTTTAGGTACTGTACCAACAAAATCTTTTAGATAGAAAGGTTCAAAACTTACCACATTTTCAAAGGCTTGCTGCTGATACGCTTCCCAAGCCAAATAGCCGATTGTTTTGGCAGAAGGATGAATGTCTGTAGCCAAAAACAAGGCATTAGGATGCGTAATTTTTTGCTTACATTTAGCAGCACCATCTCCAAAAAATACAACACGATGCTCGGTCAAAAGTTCCTCAAACGACGATTCATCTATAATTTTTGCTTCTGTTACTTGCATCACTTGCAGGTCTTTATCCCATACCCCACAATACACCTCCATCCGACGAGCATCTAACATAGGACAAAACCAGTAGTCATTCGGAAAAAAAGGAGTAATTTGAGCCACCATTGCTTCTAAAGTATTGACCGACAACAGGGGTTTATCTAAGGCAAATGCCAAACCTTTGGCCGTTGAAACGCCAATACGCAAACCCGTATAAGAACCTGGGCCTTTTGCTACGGCAATGGCATCTACCTCTGCCAAAGTAAAACCTGCATTTTCGACCATTTGAGCGATGAGCATGGTGAGTCGCCCAGAATGTGATTTTTCTGCAAATAATTCGCTAAATGCGAGTAATTTGCCTTCTTGATGCAAGGCAACCGAGCAAACTTTGGTAGAAGTATCTATGCTGATAATTAAGGACATAAGCTATTAAACAAGTAAATAATGATGAAAAAACGTTTAGCTTTGTAAGAAAATCTTGCCATATTCTTCTGGCTTAAACCCAATTGCCACAATTTTTTCGGCTTCAATGATGGGTCTTTTAATAACCGAAGTTTGCGAAATCATCAATTGCAAAGCCGATGTGGCATCTGTAGCTTTGTCTTCATCTGCTAGTTTTTTCCACGTAGTACCAGCCTTATTCACCAATACTTCCCAAGCATATTGGTCGAGCCATGAGGCAAGTTTTTCTTCCGAAATTCCCTCTTTTTTATAGTTATGAAACTCGTAAGGAATGTTATTTTCTTTTAGCCAAGTCATTGCTTTTTTGACCGTATCGCAGTTGGGAATACCATATATTTTGTACATCGCTACTAATGGGTTTTGAAATCAAAAAACTTTTTATTGTACTTTCCCTGCTTTTACGAAAATCGGAAAATACAAGTCAAAGTTATCAATTGGACATTGTTCTTTGAGCTGCTGGAGCAGCTTATCTACGGGATTTTTCTGATGAATTTGAATATATTTTTGTACACTCGACCACGTGTTGAGATAACCCTCCAACTGTTCGTAATTCCAAGTATAAGGCATTTGAAAAAACTTTGTTTCCAAAACAAAAGGAATAGGAATTTGAGCAAAATGGTCGTCGATATGCCTACGTTCATCATCCCAATAAGCTCCTATTTCATGCGTATAGAATCGGTCTATTGCTTCTTGAATGACAGGATTTTTTACTTGTAATGTCCCATACCCCCAAGCCGCAAAAAGAGCATGAGGCTTGGCTACTCGTTTGACCTCCCGAAAAAAAGCCTCAAAATCGAACCAATGCAAGGCTTGTCCAACCGTAATCAAATCTACACTTTGGTCAGGCAAAGGTACTTGTTCGGCAGGTGCAAGCACATAATGAATGTTGTCGGCAATAGCCGCATGAGCAAGTTGTTTTTGACTTATATCACTTGCCCATACTTCTTTGAAATGATAGGATAATTCCTTGGCGACTTGTCCGTTGCCCGTAGCACAGTCCCATGCTGTTTCAAATTGACTCATATTTTTCCACAAAAAATCATACAATTCCTGTGGATACGTAGGTCTAAATTGTGCATAAAGATGTGCTTGTTTTGAAAAATTGTCTTTTGCCATTGTGATGATGATTGCTAACACTTCATCTTACATACTCAATTCCTGCAAAGTCAGCCAGCTCATCAATCCCGCACCAATAACCAAGGCTGTTTCGTCAATATCAAAAGTAGGCGTATGCACACCCGACACAATGCCTTTGGCTTCGTTGCGTGTGCCTAAGCGATAAAAACAGGCATCTACATGGTGCGTATAAAAGGCAAAATCTTCGGCGGCCAACCAAATATCTAAATCTATGACGTTTTCGGCACCCATATAATCAACCGCTGCCCCTTTCATCCGACGGGTGAGTTCGGGTTCGTTTTTCAAGAAAGGATAACCTTTTTGAATGAAAACTTCGCACGTTCCGCCCATGGCTTCTGCCGTTAGTTCGGCAATTTGACGGATGCGTTTCAGCCCATCGGCACGCCATTCTTCGTCCATTGCACGGAATGTTCCTTCAATATATACTTCATTAGGAATAACATTGGTTGCACCATTGGCAATCACTTTCCCAAAAGTTAAGACCGAAGGATAACGAGGATTGCGGTTGCGAGAAATGATTTGCTGCATGGCTACAATGATATGCGAAGCAATCAGCACGGGGTCGATGCAGATTTCGGGCATTGCACCATGCCCTCCTTTTCCTTTAACGGTAAGATAAATTTCATCAGCCGAAGCCATGTACATACCTTCTCTGAAACCGATTTTTCCGACAGGAATATTGGGAGCAACGTGTTGCCCAAGCATTTTATGAGGCGTTGGATTTTGTAAAACCCCTTGTTCAATCATGATACTAGCACCACCGGGGGCTTTCTCTTCGGCAGGTTGGAAGACCAACTTGACCGTTCCATCAAACTCATTTTTGAGTGCTGATAAAATTTTGGCTGTACCCAACAACGAAGCCGTATGTACATCATGCCCACAGGCGTGCATCACACCAGGGTTTTGCGATTTGTAAGGCACATCGTTGGCTTCAACAATAGGAAGGGCATCCATGTCGGCACGTAAAGCTACTACCTTTGTACTTGGGTTTCGCCCTTCGATGACGGCCACTAAGCCAGTATTGGCTATTTCGACAGGCGTAATACCCATGTCTTTGAGCTTTTGGGCGACAAATTTTTGGGTATTAAATTCTTGAAAAGATAATTCAGGATTGGTATGTAAATGCCTACGATTACCAATAATTTCGGTGGTAAACGTTGTAGCTAGTTGCTTGATAGTCTCTTTCATTGGCTCTTTGCGAAAAGGCAGTCAGCCATTTAGGCCGACTGCTTTGGTAAAATATCGACAAAGTTACATTACAAAAGAAGCTTATCCCAACCATTCGATTAAATTCTGGTTTTGTGCATCGAGTAAAGCAAAATGCAAAGGAGCATTGGGTTGCCAAGCAAAGTCGATGCCATACCAAGCCAATAATTCTTTTACCTGTGTTTCGAGTGGCGTATTGCCCGCAAGACAAGTAGAAACATACGTTTCCAGCGAGTCGCCATAAACCTCTTCGGCCACGGCAATATAATCTTCGAGCGAATAGCCGATGCCTGTTTTGCCAAAACGCTCATTCATCAATCGCATTACATCGTGGATAGAACGTTGGTGTTGGCTTTTCTGCCGAATCAATGTATCTAAAATGAAAGCAACCACAGCCCCTTTATTATAAATAGAAACCCGCCTGTGTGGTATCGGCTGCACATAGCCATCAATCCACAAATCGAATGAGGCTTCTAAAAGCGACATTTTCGACAAACCATCTTGCTCGAAATGGCGTTTGAGTGTAGTTTCAAATTCTTGAAGATACGCCTGCAAATCGACCACACCTGCTTGTTTGAGAAAAACATCGCCCAAATACGTCGTTACGCCTTCGGCAACAAAGCCCGTGTAAAAATAATTTTCCTTGGTAAGGTCATAAGGCATCATTTCTACAGGTCGAATCTTACAAATATTCCAAGCGTGGTAGAGTTCGTGCGAGCTAACGCCCAACAAATCGGTATATAAGCCATCTCCTTCGGAATCAGGGCCTAGTACAATCATCGTCGAGTTGCGATGTTCTACGCCATGATAAAAAGGCACAGGCAAAATCCAGTTAATAAAATGGTATTCTTTTTCAGGAAAACCATCCATTACTTGTATTTGTTTTTCTGAAAAACGTTGAAAATCAGGCAACAATTTTTCCCAGTTGGGCTGATAATTTCCTAAAAACCATACATAAAACTGCACGCCTGCTACGGCATAAGATTGGTGTTGTAGATAAGGGCTTGCCAATAAAGGGGCATCTGTCAATTGGTAATAATCCTCTGCAACAATAGCTCCATTGCTGTATGGTAAGCCACAAGCCACCTGATAAGATTCAGGTAAATCTAACTGCACTCGATGTGGTTCGTTCATGCGGCCACTCACATAGGGCAAACAGTTCACAAAGTTGAGGTAAAGCGTTTGCTCATCTACATACGAGCTTCCTGCATTGGCAAACACCCCGCTGGCTTGCTTGATATAGGCATAATATTTCAAACGCACCGTCAACTGTGATAATCCTTTGGTATAAACTTTCCAACGGTCTTTGTTTACCTTATGAAAAGCAACAGGCTGCTGATGCTCGTCAACAATTTCAAAATGCTGGATGTTTTTGGCAAAATTTTGTAGCTCATAACGGCCAGGTCGCCATGCAGGAATCTGTATTTTGATGCGGTCGGAAGCGATGTTTTCTACCACCATTTCGATGGTCAGTACATGGCTTTGTGGATTTTCTGTATAAATTTTATATCTCATTTTTTATAGGAAATGCTAAAGCTGCAAGGTACAATTATTCGTAAAAAAACCAAAGTCACTCATAATCAAGCTGCAAGACTTCACAATCTTTTTAAAAAGTAGTTTGTATTATCAAAAAGATTAAGTACCTTTGCACTCCTATTTTTAGGGTGCAAAGGTTTAAAGATTTTGAAAATTTTCACTGATACGCAGTAGTACATTGAATTTTTTTCAAAATACTACAGAAAATCAGTTGCTTTATAGTGTAATTGTACAAGGCATTTCAATTTTTCCATAGCAATGAAAAGAACGTTTCAACCATCAGTAAGAAAGAGAAAAAACAAGCACGGATTCCGTGAAAGAATGTCGACTGCCAACGGTCGTCGTGTGTTAGCTGCTCGTCGTGCAAGAGGCAGACATAAATTGACAGTATCTGACGAAAAGAGAGGTAAGTAATTGTAAGTTTCTGTGTTTCGTGTTTCATGCCTCGTATGAGCCTCTACTCAGAGCGAAGCCAGAAGCAGGGTATCCAGCAACTTTCATGAAAGCAACTTTTAGTAAAGCAGAACGACTTTCGAGTAAAAAAATTATTGATTCTCTCTTTGACAAGGGTAGTGAGCAAACCAAAGGTGTTTTTCTCTACCCTTTTCGTGTTTCTTATATTGTAGCTTCTCCTTCTGCTACTCCTGTACCAACCCAAATTCTTATTTCGGTATCGAAACGCTATTTCAAAAAAGCCGTTGACCGCAACCTTATCAAACGTCGTATCCGAGAAGCCTATCGCCTCAACAAAGCATTGTTGTTTCAAAAAAACGAGCCTAATCCGCCAGCGTACATCGCTTTTGTGTATATTGCTAAAGAAATAGAGGAATATGCCAAAATTGAGAAGACTATGAAAAATCTTTTGAAAAAACTCTAAACCTGATGCCTTCGTTAGATAGCATGATGATTGAGTAGAAAATTAGGTACTTAGCTTCTTATATGTATCAAAAGTACGCCCTCTTTCGTTGATAAAACATTTCCATTACTCTCGCTGTTTTGTATTGCTATGAAACTAAATCGTTCCTTTAAAATCTATATCACCGCTAGTCTTACGGTGGTGGCTCTGTCTTTGGCTTCCTTTACTCAAACAGGAGAAAATTTCTTTGAAATTGCCAAAAACCTTGATATTTATGCTACCTTATTCAAGGAGTTGAATCGGTATTATGTCGATGACATCAATCCGAATCGTACCATCAAAACGTCGATTGATGCCATGCTCAAATCGTTCGACCCTTACACGGTGTTTTATGCCGAAGATGATATCGAAGATTACATGACCATGACTACCGGCAAATACAATGGCATTGGAATTGTAACGAGCAGCCGTCAAGGAAAAGTGATGATTATGGGTATCGACGAAGGAGCTCCTGCCGAAAAATCAGGTTTGCAAATCGGTGACGAAATCGTGAAAGTCGATGGAGTAGAAATCAACCTCAAAAAAGGAATAGACCCCAGCAAACTCATCAAAGGACAAACGGGAACAACCGTAAAAATTACAATAAAACGCTTTGGCACTAACAAACTCGAAGACATCAGTGTGGTGCGAGATGTGGTAAAGATGAAAAATGTACCTTATTTTGGCATGATTAACGAAGAAGTAGGCTATATTGATTTGAAAGATTTTAACAGTACCGCCGCCAAAGAATTTCGCCAAGCTTTTGCCGATTTGAAGAGTAGTGGTATGAAAAAATTGGTTATCGACCTCAGAGAAAACCCAGGTGGCTTGCTCAATATGGCAGTTGATATTTGTAATGTGTTTATCCCTAAAGATGCCGAAATTGTTTCGACCAAAGGTAAAGTAGAAGAATGGAACAAAACCTATACAGGCAACAAGCAAGCCGTTGATACCGAAATACCACTGGTGGTACTCATCAATTCTCGCAGTGCTTCTGCTGCCGAGATTGTTGCAGGTGTTATTCAGGATTACGACCGAGGCGTACTTATCGGTCAGAGAAGTTATGGAAAAGGATTGGTACAAATCACCCGTGATTTGTCGTACAATACCAAGCTCAAAGTTACTACAGCCAAATACTACATTCCGAGTGGTCGCTGTATTCAGGCCATTGATTATAGCCACCGTAACCCTGATGGCAGTGTGGGCAAAGTACCCGATTCGTTGATGACGGCATTCAAAACCGTGAGAAGTGGCCGTACCGTATATGACGGTGGTGGTATTTTACCCGATGTAATACTCGATAAACCAACGCCTGCCGTTGTAACCCAAACACTTGCCAACAACTTGATTTTGTTTGATTATGCCGTTAAATACCATCACGAACACGCTACTATCAAGCCAGCCAAGGAGTTCAGTTTGAGCGATGCCGAATATGCCGAATTTGTCAAATGGGCCAATACCCAGACCTTCGATTATACCACTCAGGTAGAAAAAGATTTGGCTATTTTGGAGGCTAATGCCAAAAAAGAACGCTATTATGATAGCGTATCTGAACAACTCAAGGCCTTACGTACTAAATTGTCGCATAGCAAAGAAGCGGATTTGATGAAATTTAAGGAAGAAATCAAAACGGCATTAGAGCAAGAAATTGTGGTGCATTATTATTTGCAAAAAGGCACTCGTGAACAATCGTTTGCCAAAGACGCTGAAATACAGGCTTCGTTACAGCTTTTCAAAGACATGAATCGTTATCAGACGATTTTGAAAGTAAAGTAATGTAAACGAAAGTTAAGGTTAGTTCATAAAAAACGGCTCGACTGCAAGCAGTCGAGCCGTTTGGCTTTTTACCCTAAAACTTCTTACACAATCCAACGAGCCTTGCGATAACCACCCACTTTTTGTTGGGTTTGTTGTTCTTTCGCTGTTTCGATTTGTTGTAATTCTTCTTTAGAAGTAATGATATAATCTTGGTATTTACGAACACCCGTTCCGGCAGGAATCAAGTGACCTACAATTACGTTTTCTTTCAAACCATCTAAGCCGTCAGTCTTAGCACGAATAGATGCTTCTGACAATACTTTCGTTGTTTCTTGGAACGACGCAGCCGAGATAAATGATTCTGTACCCAACGATGCTTGTGTAATACCTTGTAAGCTAGGCTGTGATACCGCAGGTTGAGCATCACGCACTTGTACCTGACGCAAATCACGACGCTTCAACGAAGAGTTTTCATCACGTAAGGAACGAGTAGTAACAATCATACCAACCTTCATTTTATCTGAATCGCCAGCATCTGTTACAACCTTCTTATCAAGAATATCGTCATTGGCTTCACGCACAGCAAAACGGTCAACGCTTTGTCCATTCAAGAACATCGTATCGCCCGACTCAACGATTTCTACCTTTTGCATCATTTGGCGAACAATACATTCGATATGCTTATCGTTGATTTTTACCCCTTGTAGGCGGTAAACATCCTGAATTTCGTTTACTAAGTATTCTTGTACGGCAGTTGGTCCTTTGATAGCCAAAATATCAGAAGGCGTAATAGCACCATCTGAAAGTGGCACACCAGCACGCACAAAGTCGTTGTTTTGTACGAGGATATGTTTAGAAAGTGGCACGAGGTATTTGCGTTCTGCACCATCTTTCGCTTTCACATAAATCTCACGATTACCACGTTTGATACCGCCAAGTGTAATTACACCGTCGATTTCAGAAACAACCGCAGGGTTAGAAGGGTTACGAGCCTCAAATAATTCGGTTACACGAGGCAAACCACCCGTGATGTCACGAGTTTTACCAGCCGCACGAGGGATTTTAGCAAGTACTTGTCCTGGCTTGATTTTCACCCCATTTTCTACCGCCAAACGAGCCGCTACAGGAACGTTGTAGGCAACGTCATCGCCAGCAGAAGTTCTTACAACGATAGAAGGGTTTTTGGTTTTATCCTTCGATTCGATGATTACTTTTTCTCTCAAACCAGTTTGCTCATCGGCTTCTTCTTTGTAAGTAACGTTTTCTTCGATGGCATCGAAATGAGCAACCCCTTCCACTTCTGAAAGGATTACGGCGTTGTATGGGTCCCAAGCACAAATTTCTTCGCCTTTGGTGATTTTCTGACCATCTTTTACACGCAAGTAAGCACCATAAGGTACGTTGTTTGAAATATATACTTGGTTGTTGTTGGCTGAGTTTACAATTTGAACCTCACCCGAACGACCCATCACAATTTCAACAGGATTACCTTCTGTATCAAGAGAAGAAACAGTACGCATTTCTTCAAACTTGATAATACCATCAAATTTAGCCTTGATAGTAGCATCTAGCGTTACGTTTTGGGCAGTACCCCCCACGTGGAATGTACGGAGCGTCAACTGTGTACCTGGCTCACCGATTGACTGCGAAGCGATAACCCCAACAGCTTCACCAATACCTACCATACGACCTGTAGAAAGGTTACGACCGTAGCATTTAGAACATACACCGTTACGAGTTTCGCAAGTCAATACCGAACGAATTTCGATTGAATCAATCGCTGTATCGTCAACTTTCATTGCCATATCTTCGGTGATTTCTTCGCCTGCTGTAATCAACAATTCACCCGTAACAGGGTCATGCACATCGTGAATAGACACACGGCCAAGGATACGCTCAGAAAGCGGCTCGATGATTTCTTCGTTGTCTTTCAAAGCTGCAATTTGAATACCACGCAACGTACCACAATCGTCTTCGTTTACGATTACATCTTGTGCAACATCGTGCAAACGACGAGTCAAGTAACCCGCATCGGCAGTTTTCAAGGCTGTATCGGCCAAACCTTTACGAGCACCGTGCGTAGAGATAAAGTATTCGAGTACGTCGAGGCCTTCTTTAAAGTTAGAAAGGATTGGGTTTTCGATGATTTCACCTACCGAACCTTGTAAGTTCTTTTGAGGTTTAGCCATCAAACCACGCATACCACCCAACTGACGAATCTGCTCACGAGAACCACGAGCACCCGAGTGCATCATCATGAAGATAGAGTTGAACCCTTGTTGGTCATTCTCCATTTGCTTCATCAAAGTATCTGTGATTTTCGAGTTAACTTTTGTCCAAATATCAATTACGGCATTGTAACGCTCGTTATCGGTAATAAGACCCATCAAGTAGTTATCTGTTACAGAAGCCACTTCGTCGGTCGCTTTTGTAATAAGCTCGGCTTTTTCTTCTGGTACGATAATATCGCCAATACCCATCGAAAGACCGCCTTTAAATGCCATTTGATAACCCAATTCTTTAATATCATCCAAGAATTTGGCTGTACGTGCTACACCCGAAATTTTGAATACTTGAGCAATGATTTGTTGCAATTTTTTCTTCGTCAACAATTCATTGATATAACCTACTTCTTCAGGAACGCAAAGGTTAAACAATACACGGCCAGCTACGGTTTTTACCATTTCTTCAACCAATGAACCGTCTTCTTTACGCACTTTTGCTTTCACTTCGATATTGGCGTGTTTCGATACTTTACCTTCGTTCATACCGATTACGACCTCTTCAAAGCCATAAAACTTCATGCCTTCGCCTGCGATTGGGAACTCTGGCGTATGTCTGCGACCTTTGGTTACGTAGTATAAACCAAGCACCATGTCTTGCGAAGGTACAGTAATAGGCGCACCATTGGCAGGGTTCAGGATGTTGTGCGAAGCCAACATCAACAAAGACGCTTCCAAAATTGCCTCTTGACCAAGCGGTACGTGAACCGCCATCTGGTCACCGTCAAAGTCGGCGTTGAAGGCCGTACAAGTTAACGGGTGCAACTGAATCGCTTTACCTTCAATCAACTTAGGTTGGAACGCCTGAATACCCAAACGGTGGAGTGTTGGAGCACGGTTGAGCAACACAGGGTGTCCTTTCATCACGTTTTCCAAAATATCCCATACTACAGGGTCTTTGCGGTCAACAATCTTTTTCGCTGATTTTACCGTTTTTACGATACCACGCTCAATCAACTTTCTAATCACAAACGGCTTGAATAATTCGGCAGCCATGTCTTTAGGCAAACCGCATTCGTGCATTTTCAATTCAGGACCAACAACAATTACCGAACGACCTGAGTAGTCAACACGCTTACCAAGCAAGTTTTGACGGAAACGACCTTGCTTACCTTTCAACATATCAGAAAGTGATTTCAAGGCACGGTTTCCTTCCGAACGCACGGCGTTTACTTTACGAGAGTTATCAAACAACGAGTCAACGGCTTCTTGAAGCATACGTTTTTCGTTACGTAAGATTACCTCTGGTGCTTTGATTTCAATCAAACGCTTCAAACGGTTGTTACGGATAATCACACGACGGTAAAGGTCGTTCAAGTCGGAAGTCGCAAAACGACCACCATCCAAAGGTACAAGCGGACGCAATTCTGGTGGAATCACTGGTACCATTTTAATCACCATCCATTCTGGGCGGTTTTCGATACGAGTATTGGCATCACGGAAAGCTTCAACCACCTTCAAACGTTTCAAGGCTTCGGCTTTACGTTGTTGCGACGTATCGTTGGCTGCCGAGTGACGAAGGCTATAAGAAAGGTCATCTAAAGCAGTACGCTTCAACAACATTTCTAGTGCCTCAGCACCCATTTTAGCAATGAATTTCTGAGGGTCTTCGTCTGGAAGCAATTGGTTTTCACGAGGAAGTTTGTCGATAATATCGAGGTATTCGTCTTCTGTTAAGAAGTCCATTTTATTAACACCATCTTCCTCTTTGATACCAGGTTGTACAACTACGTATCTTTCGTAGTAGATAACTTGGTCTAATTTTTTCGTAGAAAGACCTAACAAATACCCAATTTTGTTTGGCAAACTACGGAAGTACCAGATGTGGGCAACAGGCACAACCAATTCGATGTGGCCCATGCGCTCACGGCGTACTTTTTTCTCGGTAACTTCTACACCGCAACGGTCGCAGATGATACCTTTATAGCGAATACGCTTATATTTTCCACAGTGACATTCCCAGTCTTTGGTAGGGCCGAAAATACGCTCGCAGAACAAACCGCCCATTTCAGGCTTGTAAGTTCTATAGTTGATGGTTTCGGGCTGAGTTACCTCTCCGTGCGAACCTTCAAGAATTGACTCTGGTGAAGCCAACGAGATAGTTACCTGCGAGAAGTCACTATTGAGTTTTCTATTCTTTTTGAATGACATTTTCGTGTATGTTTGGATGAAAATGGTTCTTTATTCTTTGTATTTGAAGATTTGAAAACTGTCATTTTCAAATCTTCAAATGAAGCTATTTTCAAATTACTCTAAAGTAATCTCCAACGCCAAGCCTCTTAGTTCGTGGATTAATACGTTGAATGATTCTGGAATACCAGGTTTTGGCATATTTTCGCCTTTTACAATGGCTTCGTAAGCTTTGGCACGGCCGACTACGTCATCGGATTTCACCGTAAGGATTTCTTGAAGGATATTGGCTGCACCGAATGCTTCCAATGCCCAAACCTCCATTTCTCCAAAACGCTGACCGCCAAACTGTGCTTTACCACCCAACGGTTGTTGTGTAATAAGCGAGTATGGTCCAATTGAGCGTGCGTGCATCTTGTCGTCAACCAAGTGGCCTAGTTTCAACATATAGATGATACCCACAGTAACTGGTTGGTCGAAACGCTCGCCAGTAAGACCATTGTACAAATAAGTACGTCCCCAAGCTGATAAACCGGCGGCGGCTAATTCTTCGGCTACCTCTGCTTCTGTAGCCCCATCGAAAATTGGCGTAGCGTATTTCTTGTTCAACTTCTCACCTGCCCAAGCCAATACGGTTTCGTAAATCTGTCCGATGTTCATACGAGAAGGTACACCAAGAGGGTTCAATACGATTTCAACTGGTGTTCCGTCTTCTAGGAATGGCATATCTTCTTCACGCACAATACGAGCAACTACCCCTTTGTTACCGTGACGACCCGCCATTTTATCTCCTACTTTCAACTTACGTTTTTTGGCTACATATACTTTCGCCAATTTTACGATACCCGCAGGAAGCTCATCGCCAACCTCCAACACAAATCTTTCACGCTTGAAGCGACCTACCAATTCGTTGCGACGGACATTGTAGTTTTTCACCAATTGCAACAATACGCTATTGGTTTCAGCATCGTCTGAAGCATCTTCCAAAATCAAGTCGGCCAACAAGTTAGCTTCTTCTGGTACAGCGTAAGAGCTATCGTCACGGTACAAGTTTTTAGCAGGGAAAAGAGCCTCCTCAATGTTACGAGCTGTAAATTTGATACCTTTTTCAAGAATAACAGCACCGAATTTATGCTTGATACCACTACAAGCTTTACCTTCTAACAACTGAACCATTTTGCCAATCATGATGGCTCTGATTTCGGTCAGGTCTCTTGACAATTGTTTAGACAATACTGCCAATTCTTTCTTGGCTTTATCACGCTCGTCTTTATCTTTCTTAGGACGGCTAAACAATTTGGTATCAATAACAACCCCTTTCAACGATGGTGGTGCTTTCTTAGAAGCATCTTTTACATCTCCAGCTTTATCACCGAAGATAGCACGAAGGAGTTTTTCTTCTGGCGTTGGGTCCGACTCACCTTTTGGTGTAATCTTACCAATCAAAATATCACCTTCTTTTACTTCTGAACCAACACGTACCACCCCATTTTCGTCTAAGTTTTTCACCGTTTCTTCCGAAACGTTTGGAATCTCAGCCGTTAATTCTTCTTCTCCACGTTTGGTATCACGTACTTCCAATTCAAACTCTTCGATGTGGATAGACGTAAAAATATCGTCACGAACCACTTTCTCCGAAATTACAATCGCATCCTCGAAGTTGTATCCTTGCCAAGGCATGAAGGCAACCTTCATATTTCGACCAAGAGCCAACTCACCTTGTTGCGTAGCATAACCTTCGCAAAGGGCTTGTCCTTTTTTCACTCGTTGTCCTTTACGAACAATCGGTTTCAAGTTGATGGTTGTATCTTGGTTGGTTCTACGGAACTTGATAAGTTTGTATTCTTTGGTATCACCTTCAAAACTCACCAAATATTCGTTTGGTGACATATCGTATTTTACTACGATTTTGATACTATCAACATATACGATTTCGCCATCGGCTTCGGCCACAACCAAGGTTCTTGAATCGAGGGCAACACTTGCCTCTAAGCCAGTACCAACGATAGGAGCTTCTGGACGCAACAAAGGCACTGCTTGGCGTTGCATGTTTGAACCCATCAAGGCACGGTTGGCATCGTCATGCTCCAAGAAAGGAATCAACGAAGCCGCTACCGATACAATTTGGTTGGGGGCAATATCCATGAATTGTGCTTCATGAGGGTCAACACGAGGGAAGTCACCTTCAAAACGAGCTTTTACACGCCCGCTTTCATAAGCACCTGTTTCGTCGTAAGAAGCGTTTGCCTGAATGATATTTTTGCCATCTTCTTCTTCCGCCGTCAAGTATTTGATTTCGTTTACTTTTACTTTACCATCTTCAACCACACGGTAAGGCGTTTCGATAAAGCCCATCGAGTTGATTTTGGCATGCACGCAAAGCGACGAAATCAAACCGATGTTTGGTCCTTCGGGTGTTTCAATCGTACACAAACGACCGTAGTGCGTATAGTGCACGTCACGCACCTCGAAACCTGCACGCTCACGAGAAAGACCACCAGGGCCAAGAGCTGAAAGACGACGCTTGTGCGTAATCTCTGCCAATGGGTTGGTTTGGTCCATAAACTGCGAAAGCTGGTTCGTACCAAAGAATGAGTTGATTACCGACGAAAGTGTACGAGCGTTAATCAAATCAACTGGCTTGAAGTCTTCGTTGTCACGCACGTTCATACGTTCTTTGATAGTACGAGCCATACGAGCCAAACCTACGCCAAACTGTGCATATAATTGCTCTCCTACAGTACGAACACGACGGTTTGATAAGTGGTCAATATCATCGACTACCGCTTTCGAGTTGATAAGCCCGATAAGGTATTTTACGATAGAGATAATATCTTCTTTAGTCAAAACCTTGGTTTCCATTGGGATTTCTAAGCCCAATTTCTTGTTGATACGATAGCGACCAACTTCTCCTAAATCATAACGTTTGTCGGAGAAGAACAAGTTTTGAATAATATCACGAGCAGTTTGCTCATCAGGTGCTTCGGTATTACGCAACTGACGGTAAATTTGCTCAACCGCTTCTTTTTCTGAGTTAGAAGAGTCTTTTTGTAAGGTATTGTAAATGATGTTGTAATCATTTACGTTCATGTCTTCTTTGTGAAGAATGATAGTATCTAAACCTGCATCTAAAATCGTATCAATATCGTCTTTGGCAATCACCGAATCACGTTCCAACAATACCTCGTTACGGTCGATAGAAACAACCTCGCCAGTATCTTCATCCACAAAGTCTTCTTGCCACGTTCTCAGTACCCTTGCTGCCAAACGACGACCCACTACTTTTTGCAATGTTTTTTCGTCGGCACTTATTTCTTCTGACAAACCGAACAAATCAAGAATTTCTTTATCCGAACCAAAGCCAATCGCACGCAAAAGGGTTGTTACAGGGAATTTCTTTTTACGGTCGATGTACGCATACATTACGTTGTTTACGTCGGTTGCAAATTCAATCCAAGAACCTTTGAAAGGAATGATACGAGCCGAGTACAGCTTCGTACCGTTGGTATGGCGGCTTTGCGAGAAGAATACCCCTGGCGAACGGTGCAATTGTGATACAATAACACGCTCTGCCCCATTAATCACAAATGAGCCACGCTCAGTCATGTAAGGGATATTTCCTAAGAATACTTCTTGCTCGATGGTTTGAAAGTCTTCGTTGTCGTCGTCATTACAAATCAAACGAAGCTTTGCTTTGAGCGGTACAGAATACGTAAGACCACGGTCGATACATTCATCAACCGAATACTTTGGGGGGTCAACCGAATAGTCGATAAATTCAAGGACGAAGTTTTCACGAGAATCCGCAATTGGGAAGTTCTCCGCAAATACTTTAAATAGTCCTTCGCCATTACGGTTTTCGGCAGGGGTTTCTAATTGGAAAAACTCCTGAAATGACTTCACCTGAATATCCAAGAAATCGGGATACTCAAGTAAATTCTTAACTTTGGCGAACGAAAGTCTGCCAGTGTTTGTCATGTGTGCCAAGGCTGTTACTGTTTTTGAAGTTTACTGTAAAAGTTACCTGTTACCAGTTTATTTTATCGGTTTTTAGCCAACCGACGCAGGGATGTATCCCTAAGAAGCCTCGTAGATGTGCGTATCTTCACTCCCTTTGCTAATCTTCCTACGAAAAAAGAAAAGTGTTTCGGAGCCAAGAACTTATCAAAATAAGTATTTTTTATTAAAATCTTTGATAGCCTGCAAAATTAGTGTTTTTCTTTTTGTTTTTCAAGTATTTAGCATATTTATTTTACAAAAATATAGGATGGGACAGTTTACAAAACCAAATATTCTTTATTTAAGAAATTTGATGATGGAGGGAAACGAGAGCTGCGTCTCGGTGGCTTAATTTAAGAATATTGTTATACTTTGAAGTGTAAATTTTACCATCAAAATACAAACGAGAGTAAAAAAACTAATTTTTTACTCTCGTTTGAAGTCTCACAAGTAGTTCGTGAAACACGAACTACGGCAAAACACTTATTCATAAAGACTTTTGATTTGAATTTTAATAAATAACTATGAAAGATTTACTTTTTGAGATTTCTAAAAAAGCAATTAAATATGAAGACTTCCATTTTACACCTGAACAAATGGAGAATAATTGGCTTGGAAACTTACCAGCGGTTGAAAAACAATTAGTTGAAATCGAAAGGAAATTAGGGATAAAACTCCCTGATGATTATAAAGCGTTTTTAAGCATAACAAATGGTTTTTCTGCTCCTAATGATATTGAACCAAGTTTTGAAAAGGTTGAAAATATTGATTTCTTGAAAAACGTAGATGAGTTTGTTATAGAGGCATACTCTGAGGTTTATAATGATGAATTAGCAGAAAGTATCATTATAGGTGGAATTAATCAAGAACAGTATTTTTTACTTATTCCTCCAAAAACTGAAAATGGTGAATGGATGTATTGGAAGTTTGCTAATTGGATTCCAGGAGAACATGCTTTTAAAAATTTGAAAGAATATTTTGAAGATGTTCTGTTATTTCTAATTCAAACACACGAAAAATAAAAACCTTTGAAAAACTCACTGCTGGCATGACTTGAAGTCATGCCAGCAGTATTAAAAAAAGCTCAAACCTCATTCCTTAATACGCTCAAAATACTCCTTCTTCACAATTGTAGCGGTTTTGTGGTTGCCAGAATGATGCCAGCCGGGTGGCATAAAAATGTATAAAACCTTGTCTTTGAGCGTTGGAGCTTGGTAAACGTCTTTCAACAATAAAGTGATTTCACCAAAATAAGCATCTAAAAAATCCCCTGATTTCATCGGTCTTGTAATGCCGTACTCAATGGCTTCTTCGTGTTTTTCGTCTTGCAAAGTACCAAAAGCTTTGTCCCAAATATTTAGAAGATTACAAAAGTTGGTGTCCATGTACAAAGGATTTTTGGCATGATGTACTCTATGATGCGAAGGCGTAAGAATGATTTTATTCAAAAATCCCAGACGAGCATCCACCATAATATTTTCGCCAATATGAATAAATGCTCCCCACGTACCATCTATAAACATGATGAAAAATAACAAAGGAGGATTTACGCCCAACAAAATGCAAATCGTAGTACGAATAATATCGGCATACGGAGCTTCCAGAAAAAAGTGTGTGTAAGTCACCGACAAATTCATGTATTCGGGGGCGTGGTGGGTAGAGTGCAAACACCAAAAAAGGCGTACTTTATGCCCCAAAAAATGATAAATAAAATGGGCAAATTCCCAAACCACATAACCATAAATAAACCAATACCAAGTAAATTCAGTCTTGAAAATGGCGTAAGGTTCAAAGAAAGCAATACACAGCCCGACCATTCCAATTGAAATAAAACGAGAAATAAAGCGGTTGAAAACGTAGGTGAAAAATGAGATTTTGTATTGCGTAAAAGTAAGTCGGCGATAAAAAAAGGCACGAATAATTTCTACGACCAACAAAACGGGAATTAATGGACCTAAAGCTTTTCCGATGCCGTCTTGGGTTAATAAGGCTTTGTAATTGTCGGTTTCGATAATTTCAATCAGTCCGCCAAAATTAAAAAAGCCAACGATTTCGTTGTAAAGTGTTTCTAAAAATTCCATAGCTATTTAGTGAGTTGTGAATGAGTGATTTAGGGATTTTTTTTGATAAACTATCGTTCATGGCATGACTATTAAGTCACTTTGAGAAAGGTGAACATAAGGTTAGTCATGCCATGAGTATTTTTAGTTTTTTATCTCATCAATAAAAGCGAAAATATAAATACTCTTAATAAATACTCTGCTGATTTGTGGGGATTTGTTTATTGAGTAAATGAGTGATTGGAGAGTTAGTGATTTTAAATTGAATAAAGCAAATCTATTCCGAAATCTAAAACTATCAGCCTATTAACAATTAAATAAAATAGAGAATGATAGACTTGTGAAAAAGAAGTGTGAGTTTTGTCGAAAAATAGCTTTCATTAACAAACGAGTGCTAGATAAAACCATGAAAACCTTCCAAATTCTTTTTTATATTCTAATTATTTCATCGACAACTTTCGCACAAAAAACAGCCCCAAAAGTAGTATTTATCATTGCCGATGGCATTCCTGCCGATGTGATAGAAAAAGCAAATTTGCCTCATTTTCAAGAAATTACTCAGCAAGGTTCTTACAAAAGAGCATTCGTTGGCGGTGAAAAAGGACAATATTCTCAAACCCCAACCATCTCGGCGGTGGGATACAATAGCCTCCTCACAGGAACTTGGGTAAATAAACACAATGTGTGGGACAATAGCATCAAAAACCCTAATTACCATTATCCCTCCATTTTTAGGCTATGTAAAACACAATATCCGAACAAAAAAATAGGTGTTTTTTCGACATGGACAGACAACCGTACCAAGCTCATTGGCGAAGGTTTGCCCCAAACAGCCCATATCAAAATGGACTTTGTAGCCGATGGCTACGAGCTAGATACGCTGCATTTTCCGCATGATAAAAAGAGTCATTACATTCATTTGATTGACGAAAAGGTAAGCCAAGAAGCGGCTCAATGCCTCAAAAATCAAGCGCCAGACCTCTCTTGGGTTTATCTCGAATACACCGATGATATGGGGCATCGCTACGGCGATAGCCCAGAAATGACGCAAGCCCTCAGCTACCTCGACCAACAAGTAGGGCGTATTGGGGATGCCATACAGTATAGACAAAAGCATTTCAAAGAAGACTGGCTACTGCTCATTACCACCGACCACGGCAGAGATGCCCAAACTGGTAGAAACCACGGCGGACAGTCGCCACGAGAGCGAACTACTTGGCTCGTGAGTAATCAACAATCCTTTAATGCACATTACCAAACCGCTCAACCTGCCATTGTTGACCTCATGCCAACGATAGCTCGTTTTATGAAAATCGCTATTCCTACCGACAACCTTAGAGAAATAGATGGCGTTCCATTATTGGGTAAAGTTTCGTTGGCACAACCACAGCTACACTTACAAAACGACAGCCTTCTTATCAATTGGAAAGCCCTCGACCCCAGCGGTCAGGTGAAAATATGGCTGAGTACAAGCAATCAGTTTGAAGAAGGAAAGCCCGACAGCTATCAACTACTGGCGAGTATTCCAGTTAAAAAAGAAGGAGTTACACTTGCCTTACCTCAATCCAACAGTCGTTTGTATAAAATAGTATTAGAAGGAAAATACAATAGCGTCAATCGTTGGCTCAATCGTTAAGTAGTAGCAATCATCACAAAACCCTGCACAAACTATAAATAAACCAAATCTTTTTTGTATTTTTCCCTGTCAAATAAAAACTACTAGCATCGCCAAGGTGCTAACACAATCCTAACATCATCGTTATTGTACAAATTTATACGCTTGCTTGACCATGACTTTGAAAGATTTACGAAAAAGAATGGATGTATTACAAATCCTAGAAAGAGATGCTTTTGGCAATTTTGTTTTACTCAGAAGATTGCTCATGTTTGTCCTAGGCGTGATAACTTATCCACGACTTGCCATTTACAACAAAACTAAAATTAAAGGCACAGAGCACCTCCAAAACTTACCCGACACGGGCGTTTTGTTTTTATCGAACCATCAAACCTATTTTATGGACGTAATATGCCTTTACCATATTTTTTTCAGTGTAAAATGGCGTTTTCGCAATAATATCAACGTACCTATTTATTTGCTTTCGCCCAAAGCCAAGCTTTTTTATGTAGCGGCTTCCGAAACGATGAAAGAAGGAGGCTTGATTCCTAACATATTTTCGCAAGCGGGTGCGATACTCGTCAATCGCTCGTGGCGAGCCAAAGGGCAAGACGTGCAGCGAACCGTTGATGCCGAAGCCAACGAAAAAATAGGCAAAGGGCTCAACTATGGTTGGGTGGTGAGTTTTCCGCAAGGCACAACTACGCCTTATGCACCGCTCCGCAAAGGAACGGCTCATCTTATCAAAGCTCATCAACCCATTGTTGTACCCGTAGTGATTAACGGATTTAGAAGGGCTTTCGACAAAAAAGGATTACGGTTGAAAAAACGCCAAACAACGTTGTCGGTTACATTCAAAGCACCCATTCAGTTTGACGAGGCGGCGAGTGTAGAAGAAATTATGTATGTATTACGAGAACAAATCGAGCAAAAGATTCCCGAAGACAAATTGGTTTGGCTCAGAGAAGCCATGAACGCATAAGGTATCGTCCTTATCTCTGTGCTAGGGACAAGGACGACTCTGGTATGTATCTGGTCAAAAAGCCTTAATCTCCATTATTTTTTGTTCAAACTGCTCATTAGGCACAAGCGATTTACTTTTCACTTTTGTTTTGTGATTATAAATCGTTCTAACCGAATATTCGAGTATTCTGGCAATTTGCTCATGGTCGCTGATACCTATACGAATAAGGGCAAAAATCCTTAAATCAAGGTCTAATGGCTGGTCGGTTTGCAGTGGATATTTATCTTCTTCTTTGAAAAATGAATTAAAAGCAGGCACAAAATTGGGAAAAAGCTTGATGAAAATTTTATCAAAACTTAAATACAAAGCTTCTCTTTCTTTTTTCATATTGATAGAATCTAATACTTGTCCGATGCTATCGAAGTTTTTAATGGCTAATTTTTTCTCTATATTTTTCTTAATTTTTTCTATTTTATCAAGGTAATCAGAATACATATTGAAGGAATAACCAATGTACTCTTCTTTGATTTTATTGGATTCCAATAATTCGTTATTGGTTGCTTGAAGCATTTCATTTGTTTCTTGGAGTCGGTCGTTGGCTTCTTGTAATTTATGGTTGGCCTCGTTTACTTTTTTGCCGGCCAATTTCAACTGTTTTAGTTGTTTGAAAATAATAAAGGCAAAAATAATCACCAATAGCGACAGCAAAGAAACCACAAGCGTAAAAGTAAATAAACGATTTTTTTGCTCTTCAACCATTGATAAACGATTGCCTTCGATAATGGGCAAAATGCCCGACACGTGTTTTAAACGCAATTTTGCCCCATAAAACGTAGCATCGTTTAAGGCTTCTTTGATAAAAAGGTATGCTTTTTCATCATGCTTTTGGTGATAGAGTAAATCGGCTACATAAGCCAAAGCAACGCCTTCTTTGGTTGACGATTTGATGTCGGCAATGGCGGCTTGAATCATCAGTTGAGTAGCCTTTTCTTTATCCCCACCGCTTTCAATATATACACTTGCCAGAGACGAAACAATCATGGCATAATCGTGATAATCAGGATGAAAATTATTAAGAATATATAGGAAGTCTTGTTCTGCTTCTGCAAATTTTTTCTCTTTTAATTCTTTTATACCTCTTATAAAATAATATTGTAAATTATTTTTGTCTATCAATTTAATAGCAGAATCAGAATAGATATTGCCTCTTTTATTGTACTGGTCGGCATAATACGGTGTGTCGTTATAAGCCGCCAATTCATAATTACAACGGGACATTAATACATAATACTCAATTAAAAGTTGAGTGGATACTTGGGGTAATATCAACGAATGTAGAGAGTCAAGAGATTCTTTGTACATTCCAGATGATAAAAGAGTAAAACTTAGCTGAAGTTTGGCATAATTGATTTTAGGTTGTTCCTTCAGTTTTTCAGCTATTTCTTGCAGTTGTAAGGCGTATGAAAAAGCCGCATTATATTGAAAAGTTTTGTATTCCTCATACAATTTATTACATAGGTCAAACTGTTCTGAAAGCGTCAGCGATTTGTTTTTCAGTCTGGCTTTAAGTATATCTATTCGTTGTAATTTCTTTTGTTCATAATTGCTTTTTTGTAGAACCGTCTTATGCAACTCGTCAAGTAAATTTTTAGTATCTGTTTTAGCCAATACTGTTCTTGAAAATACCTTAGCCAGCAGTAAAACTATCAACATACAATAGCGGAATTTTACTGTTTTAATTACTTTCATATTCGCAAAAATATTTTCCATCATTTCTTTCATGCTTCTTTCTCTCTCAAAAAATAGTTTAAGTGATTATTGAAATACTGATACAAAAATCTGACAAATATTCATTAGATGAGTACTTCTAAAAAAGTTTATTTTAATAAATCACTGTATTGTGCTTGATACTTCTTGTCAAAAAAACATTTCACCTCGAATTATTTATAAAATACGCTTCAAAAATACCCAAAAAACGCTTACCTATCCTTTACCTGAAAACGCTCATGAAATACTATTAAATAATTGATTTTTAGCATAATATCTTTTTTTGAAATATTTATTTTTTACCTGTGGATTCACTCATTTGACCTGTCGGTATTCGATAATTTACATTTGTTATCGAAAAATTAATAATTCATTCATTATGCAAAAAACTTTATTTCATTGGCTAAAGCAAATAGAAGCTTGGGCTATGCTCAGTTTGTTCAAGCGAATAACTCCAAATAAGAGTTATACCTTTCTATCTTGTTTTTTGACTTTACTTTCATTGAACTTTCAATTATTGGCACAAAGTCAACGTACCATTACGGGAACAGTCCAAACTGAAAGTGGTGCGGCGATAGCTGGTGTTTCTGTCGTTGTAAAAGGAACTAATTTAGGAACGACAACAGATATTTCAGGAAACTATAAACTATCGGTTTCAGCGAAGAATACGAGCTTCGTTTTCTCTCATATTGGTTTTGTTTCACAAGAAATCCCTGTGAATACCCAAACAAAAATTGATGTAATTTTAAAAACCGATAGCAAGGCATTGGATGAAGTTGTGGTTGTAGGTTATGGTAGTCAAAACCGAAAAGACGTAACTGGGGCAGTTGCCACAATTTCAAGTGAAAACTTCAACCAAGGAGCAATCACCAATCCCTTACAGCAAATTGCTGGTAGAGCTGCGGGCGTGAACGTAACGCAAACTGGTAGCGAACCCGGCTCTGGCCCAAGTGTGAGAATCAGGGGAATTACTTCATTGGTAGGTGGCAACGACCCGCTGGTAGTTGTTGATGGAATTCAAGGAAACATGGATTTGTTGAACCAAGTACCGCCAAGCGAAATTGCTTCAATAGATGTATTGAAAGATGCTTCGGCAACAGCAATTTATGGTTCAAGAGGTGCGCCAGGTGTAATTATTGTAAGTACAAAAAAGAATAAATCAGGAAAATCTTCGGTTGAATACAGTGCAACTTTTTCGGTTGACAGAGTAGCCAAACAATTAGAAGTACTCAGTGCGGATGAATGGTGGCAACAAGCCCAAGCCAATGGCGTTCCTGCGGCGGCAAACCATGGTTCAAATACTGATTGGTTCAATATTTTATCTCGTACAGGTTCTACCCAAAACCATACACTTTCATTTGGCGGTGGCACACAAAACTTCAATTATCGTGCTTCGCTCACAGCCATTTTACAAAATGGAATTGTGGTAAATTCCGACAACCAAAAATACATTGGTAGGATTCAAGCCACACAAAAAGCCTTGAACGACCGCCTAACGCTGACGATGAATTTAAACAGCAGTATTAACAACACACTCGGAAGTCCAGCGAGTGTAGGTAGAGCCGCCTTTACTTCTAATTTGATTACGAATTCTTATTTAATGCGTCCGACTGACCCAGTTTTTAATACCGATGG
>JACCDQ011969117.1_pt1 | contig 32681 bp, 55 predicted proteins | sample 7446031 | NCBI WGS metagenome assembly JACCDQ01 (sample SAMN15323442, study PRJNA562643) | freshwater metagenome | isolation source: river surface water | place: USA:Blue River Watershed | collected 2017-08-17 | reverse complement strand
GATGATTTGAAATTGGTTCACACCGCACAAGGTGAGTTCACACTTGCCAGGTACTTGGATGAGATGTGGATTGATGAACACACGAACAGGTTGCTTGAAGTTCTTTATTGGATGCCTATCCCAATTTTACCTAACGAATGACACCACAAGACAAAGCACAAGAAATCAAGGAGTCATACAATAACTCTTTGACCGTTAAGGATTGCTCATTGGTTGCAGTTGACCAAATCATTCAGGCGTTATCTCATAACTCTTGGGAGAATAGAAACGAGTTGATGTTCTATACGGAGGTCAAAGAAATACTTTTGGAACTATGAAAGTTTTGATATTAACAGACGGAATGAATGGAGTGGTCTATCACCGCATCTATTCACCACATCTGCGTATGCAGTTAGACGGACAAGCAACAATAGATGTTTGTCAATCACAAGAAGAATGGCTAACCATTGACCTTGCACCTTATGATGTTATTGTGTTCTCACGATGGCTTGGTAAATATCACTACGATGTGCTGAAGCGAATTGCCGATGCTGGCAAACCTTATGTGATAGATGTGGATGACTATTGGGTACTACCTAAATATAATCCGGCATATTGGGCATACAGGAAAGGAATCAAGCAAGCCATCAAAGATGCTATTCATTACGCTGATGCAGTATTCACCACGACACCGATGCTCGCAAAGGAAGTGAGATTGATTAACGAAAATGTTTATGTTGTCCCAAACTGCTTGGACTTGACTCACAATCAATGGTCACAACCAAAGGAGAAGAACGAGAAAGTGAAAATAGGATGGGTTGGTGGAATCACTCACGAGGAGGATTTGAAGCTCATCGCTGATGACATTAATTCAATGGATGTGGAATTCTACATCGTTGGTTATACTCCAAGTGATCATTGGAACAACATCGTTAAACTCATTCCCAAAGCAAAGATTGTGGAAGGCACATCTGTTTGGGAGTATGGAGAGGTTTACAAGCACTTTGATTTAGTTCTTGCACCGTTACAAGACAACCGTTTTAATCAATGCAAAAGCGAATTGAAGATTGTTGAAGCGGCTGCCTATTCAATACCTATCATCTGCTCTGCGGTATTTCCCTACCTGTATCACACTTCCAACGATGGTGTTATCTTCACAACCCAAAATAATTGGAAGGCATCCATTGAGAAGTTGATTGATGCTGGGCATTCAGTGAGGCAGTCAATGGGAAGAAGTAACTTTGAGTATTGCAACACATATCACAACTTGGAACTGCATAACCTAACGAGGTTATCGGTGTATGACAAACTATGCAAATAACCTATCAAAGACCATATGTCACGAGTTACCAAAAAGACATCCTTGATTGTGATGCTCGTTTTACTATTACTGCTGCAAGTACAAAGACGGGCAAGACGGCATCTCACATCATTTGGTTATTTGAGCAAGCGTTAAAATGTAAGGAAGGGCAATCTGTTTGGTGGGTTGCCCCTGTTTACCAACAAGCGGAGATAGCATTCCGAAGGATGAAAACCCAAGTGAATGATAATAACTTCTTTCAGTCAAACGAAACCAAGTTACTGCTCACACTTCCAACGGGTTCACGCATTGAATTCAAATCCGGTGAGAAACCTGATAACCTTTATGGAGATGATGTTTATGCTGCCGTAATTGATGAGGCATCTCGTATGAGGGAGGAGAGTTGGTATGCAATGCGTTCAACCCTAACTGCTACACAAGGCAAGTGCAAACTGATTGGAAACGTAAAAGGGAAAAAGAATTGGTTCTATAAGTTGGGAGAGAGAGCAAGAAGCGGTGAAAGAGATTACAGGTATTTCAAGATTACCGCATATGATGCAGTCAAAGAAGGCATCCTTAAACTTGAGGAGGTAGAACAAGCCAAACGAGACCTTCCAAAGCACGTATTTGATGAGCTGTATTTGGCAGAACCAGCAGATGACAAGACAAACCCCTTTGGGATTGATGCCATCCGTAGTTGCTACAAGCCGGTTACCAACAAAAGTGTTGTGGCTTGGGGAATAGATTTGGCAAAGTATTCGGATTACACCGTCATCGTTGGTTTGGATGCTATGAACTGCGTTGCATATGTTGACCGATTCCAAGCGGATTGGTCGCAAACATTGGCAAAGATTACGACATTGATTGGTGTGACTCCAGCGTTTGTGGATTCAACCGGTGTGGGAGATCCTATAGTTGAGCAATTACAACGAAGCCATCCACGAATCAAAGGATTCAAGTTCACATCACAGAGCAAGCAACAACTCATTGAAGGTTTGGTCATCAGCGTACAGAATAGGGAAGTGTATTTCCCTGAAGAACCCATAGGAGGAGAGATGGAAAACTTTGAATTTGAATACACAAGAACAGGTGTGAGATACACTGCACCACAAGGGTTACACGATGACTGCGTAATGGCTTTGGCTTTGGCGGTTGACTGCAAGAAACATAACAGACCGGGAACATTTTACTTTGCGTAACCGTTACAAATTGAAACGATATGAAATGGAATAACATAACCATACACCAACTTCAAGAGATTCACTCTTGTCGTGATATGAGTCATCTTGAACGCACGATGAACATTCTCGCCATTGTAAACCATTGGTCAATGGACAAGGTGGAGTCAATGCCGATAGATGACTTGACAAAGGAATTCAAAAAGTTAGATTTCTTAAACGAGTTGCCAGATAGACCGGTGCAGTTTATGTTCAAGCATCGTGGCAGATATTTCCGATTGGCACAAACACCAAACGAGATTTGTGGTCATCACTTTATTGAACTGCAACAGGTGTTTAATGGAGATACGATTGAATCACTTCATAAAATAATGGCGTTGCTTGCCTATGAGGTTGACTTCTTTGGTCGGACAAAAGTCATTAGAGATGCACAAGCACACTATCAGGACAAGTGTGATTTGTTCTTGACTATGGAAGTCACGCTTCCTTACTCCTATGCGGTTTTTTTTTCGGCAGCTTATCCAAAGTTATTGCAATGTATCCACTCCTATTTGAAGGAGGAGATGAGCAAGTTGGAGAAGCAGTAAGTCCTTTTAACTGGCTTGAAATGGTGCATCATATGGCGAATAAAGACCGTACAAAGTGGGACTTTTTTCTTCAAATGCCATTGATTGAGTTCCTAAATGCTATGGCTTTCTACAAGCAACAATCAAAAGAGAAGTTAAAACGATTGGATCAGGCATCCGCTAAGGGGTTTGAGACATATGTAATTGCTTGTTTGAATGAAATGTTATAATACCGAGCGGTATAATACCAATCAGTATGAATTAAGATGTGTGAAATTATACCAATCGGTAACAAATAGTGATGTGATAATGTCGCAAATATCAGTCGTTAGTATATTGAATTGAATATAATGTGTGATATGTCGGACATTTTATATGCTTTTTGATACATATAAGGGACATTATGAGGAATAAGAGCAATTTGGAACGCATAGTTTGGAACGCTATTTTTTGACGTGGCACTATCTATCACACAACAACCCAATCAGTATGCACCGGCTTACAATGATACCAACTTTGTTATCACGGAGTCAAGCGGTGGAATCTATACTAAAGACAACTTCAAGTTCATAGCTGAAGTAAAACAGAATACAACATCACTTGCTAAACTCAAAGCACCAATTTACTTTGGAAGCACCAACAAGGGAGTATTCAACATTGGCAGAATCTTGGAAAACTATGTTTCCTATGATTGGGACTACAACGATACGTTGGCAAGTGGTTGTGTCAATTCATCAATGGATTACAAAGTTGAGTTTGGTTATGAGTATTCAGCATCTGCCACAGGAAGTGTGACTGAGTACACCAATTTGACATCTGCCACAGGTACGGTTTGGAATGCTTCATTGAATCCGTTTGATTTGGTCAACTATTCAGGGCAATACACAATGGATGGAGACGGTAAATTCTTGACACCGATTCGGACAAAGACAATTCATCGGAGTCAAAAGGATTGGTTGTATGCGATTAGAAATACGGCAACATCTGCGGTGATCACTTACTCCGATGCTTCCACGCAAACACTAACCTTGCCAACATCAAAGATTGTAAGAGTTCCCATTGGTAGTCAATTAACCATTCCCGGTGCTGCCACATATTTTGATGTCGTTTTGAAGAATGGAGGGACAACACTATCCGAAACATACAGAGTTAACATCATTGATGAATGCTCAAAGTATGACATAACCGATTTGTTCTTCCTAAACTCATTGGGAGGATTTGACTCATTCAGGTTTAACCGAGTGCGTAGGGATACATTTGACATTGCAAGAAAGCAGTTTTCTTCCAATCCTTACACATTGGGTGCTTCATATGGTTACGAGACATCATCCTTCAAGACCAAGACATATGACACCAATATGGTTCACAAGGTCAAGTTGTTCAGTAATTGGATTACGGAAGCTCAATCACAATGGTTGCTTGATTTGGTATCTTCTCCAGTAGTTTACGCATATGATGGTACATTGGTTGCCGTCAATGTGGACACAACAAATTATGAAATCAAGAAGCACGTTCAAGACAATGCATTCTTGCTTGAATTGGATATCACATATTCATTTGATACAAAGCGTCAACGTAGATGATAGAAATTTTAGTTGAGGGGCAACCTTTAGAATTGTTAGAGAATCCGCAGATTCTAATCACAAGAAGCATTGCGGACATTCGTGAACCTGAAGCAAGGGAAAGCGAATGGTCTAAGACAATAGAGATTCCGGGAACGGCAACAAACAACAAAATCTTCTCACATCTTTTTGAAGTTGAGCAGACCGTTTATGGCACATCATTCAATCCAAACATCAAAGCGGATTGCATCATCTATGAAGACGGAATTGAGCAGTTACGAGGATTCTTGAGATTGCTCACGATTCGTGTGGATGATTCAACACACATCACTTATGAGGTAACTTGCCACGGACAATCAGCGGATTTGTTCACCAACATCGCAGACCTTAAATTAAACCAATTAGATTTCACAGAGTATAATCATACTTTGTCAAGTGGCAATGTTATTGATTCTTGGGCATCTCAAATCTACAAGAACGGAAGCACACAAGCATTCCAATATGGAGAGGGTTATGTCTATGCGATGATTGATAAAGGTCATCCCACAAACATCACAATTTGGGAGACAAACCAATTCACTCCTTGCCTGTATGCAAAGACCGTTGTTGATAAGATTTTCACCAATTCGGGATTTACCTACACAAACGATTCGTATTTCAATAACGACAAGTTCAAGCGGTTAATTCTTCCAAATCCATCATCATTGACTGCCGATGCAGCCATCTTGGAATCAAGAAGGTTCAAAGCATCTCGTATCACATCCAATCAATCACTTGATCTTAACTCAATTTTGTTATTTCAAAACGATTCAAGTGGTGGTAACTATGACAACGGAGGAAATTATGACAACACGACAGGCAAATACACGCTACCTGTAGGAGGTAATTTTGTTTTTGATGTTGACTTGTCTTTGAATTATGCATCAACGGGATACGCACCAACTTACCAAGAAGACATTTGGCTTGTATTTGGCTTGTATGCCAATGGTGTATTAAAGACAACTGCAACCGTCACCGTTGATTTTGGCTCTCCAGCGTTCAATGTTGCATTATATTTCCAACCAATTACCTTGTTGTCGGGTGATGTGATTGACATCCGCTTAGCTCAAGTATGGGATCAAGCGAATAACCACAATTTGACAAATGCAGAATTCCAACTTGATATGGGAATCGGTTCATTTGTTGAGAACAATCAAACATCCTATACATTTGGTTATGGAGAAACGGTTGACTTTGGGGTGTTCTTGAATTCGGAGGTGAAACAAAGTGATTTGCTGATGTCTTTTATTAAGATGTTCAACCTTTACATTGAACCGGACAGGGACAACCCAAAGCAGTTACGCATTGTACCACGTGATGAATTCTACAACGGAAGTCAAGTTGATTGGACACAAAAACTTGATTATTCACAAAGTGTGGAAATCGTTCCAATGGGAGAGCTTGAAGCAAACCCATATGTGTTCACTTACAAGGAGGGGAAAGATGATGCGAATGTCACCTACCAAGAAAACTACCAATCAAACTATGGTTCACGCACTTACAAGGTAGACAACCAATTCATCAAGAACGAGAAGAAGATAGAGATTGCATTTTCTCCCACTCAAGTAAGGTCGTACAATTCGCAGAAGAATTTTGTGTTGTCGTATATGCCAAACAATCAGGATGGCGATTTGCGAATCCTGTATTATAGTGGTTTGGTGAGTGGGGTGAATTGGAGATTGTGGGCACAATATGCCGGTGTTGGTTTGACATATTCCAATCAATACTCTATCCCATTGACATTGCATTATGATAGCATCACAAACCCAACCTTTGACATTCTCTTCGGAATGCCTAAAGAAATCGGAATCGGTGCTGGATACAAATACACGAATTCAAACCTTGTCAATAACTTCTATTATCGCTTCTTGTCCGAAATTACAGGTAGCAATTCAAAGTTATTACGTGCATACTTTAGAATTACTCCAAAGGATTGGTTGAACTTGTCCTTTGCTGATGCTTACTTTTTTGAAGGTCAGTATTGGAGATTAAACCAAATCCAAGATTACAACCCAAGTGAGGATGGTGTTTATCTGTGTGAGTTCTTACTTGCCCAATTTATACAACCGGCAACCATCACACAAAAGGTCATTGGTGCTGGTACAGGTCAAGGTCAACAAGGTGAAACCTATGGGGATACTTATCCCGGAGGTAATAGACCATTAAAGTCAGGCATCAAAGGAATCACCGTTGGCATTTCTCAAGGAGGAGGAGGTATCTTTCAAGGTGACGGAGTTGTGCAAAATAATAACGCAACAGATTCATTTTGTGTGGTATCATCAAACACGACATTCCAAGCCGGGACTGATAGTTCTGCTGCAATCTTGTGTGAGGATTTTGCAGTCACCAAACCGAATACACTTTATATTGGCAACTATGAGATGTATCCATCATTCTTGAGTGGTGGTGCAGTACGAACAGAAACTGCAAACTACAATGTCACCAAAGATGATTGGTTGATTTTGTGTGATTCATCAACTGCTGGCTTTGATGTTACGCTACCTGATCCAACAGGGTTAAGTGGTAAACATTGGGTATTCTTGAAGACATCATCAAACCACCAAATCACAATTAACACCGCAACATCAGCATTGATTAACGGAAGCACAGATGAAAGCATCACCAACCATTACGAGAAGAAATGGGTTGTGTGTGATGGTTCAAACTTTTACATAATAGGAAACGGATAAAATGGCACTAACCGCAGCGATTGACTTAACCGTCAAAAAACCTTCATTTGGTTCAATGAAGGCAGAAATTAGACAACTAACTCTTGAAGCACAAAGAGCAGTCAAGGAATTTGGTGCATTCTCACCTGAAGCAAGAAGAGCAGAACAGGCACTTGCTGAAGCACGAGACACAATGGAGGACTTCAATGACCGAGTTGCTGCATTAAACCCCGACAAGTTTGCTCAAATTAATACCGTTGTTCAGGGTGTTGCTCGTGGATTTCAAGCAGCTCAAGGTGCGGTTGCTTTGTTTGGTACACAATCGGAGGAACTTGAAAAGACAATGGTCAAACTTCAGGCAGCAATGGCATTGGCTGAAGGTCTTGAAGGTCTTGGAAAGGTACAACAACAATTTGGGGCATTAGCAAACACCATCAAAGGCAAGGTTGTAAATGCTTTTACTACATTGAGGGGTGCAATTACTGCGAGTGGAATTGGATTGTTAGCCGTTGCATTGGGTTATGTGGTTGGCAACTTTGAGAAGTTAAGTGCTGCCATCACAAATGCCATCCCCGGATTGAAAACCGTTGGGGCAATCATAGGGAATTTGGTTCAAAGGTTTACGGATTTTATTGGGGTTACATCTCAAGCAGAAAGAAACTACACCGCATTCAAGAAATCTGTTGAAGTTACAAATGCTGAATTGCAAGGACAAATTGAAATCCTTTCTGCACAAGGTGAAAAACAAACTGAGATTTTTGAACTCCGTAAAAAGATTGTAGAGAACGAATTGAACCTGATTAGAAAACGCAGAAGCGAAGGAGTGAAATTAACTGAGGAAGAGGTCGCTGAAGAAGCACGCTTGTACGCAGAATTAACCGTGAAGAAAAAGGTCATTGATGCAGAAGAAGCAAAGTACAATGTTGATAAACAAAAAGAAGCGGAGGAGAAACGGAAAGCATATGCCAAACGCTTACAAGATTTGGACAATCAAATTAACGATGAGAAACTCAAGAAGAGATTGAATGAAACTAAGGATGAATTCAAACGATTAGACCAAGAGCAACTCATCGCTATCACCAATCTTTCTAATTGGTATGCTGAACAAGTTGAATTGGCAAAAAACAACAAAGAGGAAGTTCAAAAGATTGACCAATTATATGCAGCGAAGGCACTTGCTAACGAAGCGGAATTCAACAAGAAGCGAGCAGATTTAAATCTTAAGGCAGATCAACAGATAAGAGATGCCAAATTGTCTATTGCAAAAAGCACCGTTGATGGCTTGACTTCTTTGAATACAATCTTGACCAACGAAGAGAAGAAGCGAGAGAACATTCAAAAGGGTATTGCATTGGTTGAAATTGCCATTGATAGTGCGATTGCGTTTTCAGGATTAAATGCTGAATCTGCCCAAGCATCTGCACAGGTAGCCGGAATACTCGGACCTGCAACTCCAATCTTCACCGCTGCCTATTATGCACAAGGTGTTGCAAGGATTTTGGCTAACGTAGCAAAGGCAAAGCAAGTGTTAAACGGAGGAAGTGGTCAAGGCGGTGTAAGTGCATCACCGATTGCAATCAACCCACCTGATTTAACATCATCATCATTGCCAAGTGAAACCGGAATAGGATATCCACAAAAGGTATTTGTTACTGAAGGAGATATCACACGTTCACAAATGAGAGTTGGAAACACCAAAAGGGTATCTGTTGTAAGATAATGCTATTTGAATAAGATGAAACTACCAGTTTACAAATTAGACATCAACGAATTTGATGAGGAAACAGGGATTGACTTTGTTTCCCTTGTTGAATCACCGGCAATACAAAAGGACTTTTTGGCATTCAACGAGTTTGAAAGTTACACCGATTATCCTGAAGGTGCGAAAGCCAATGCCGAAAGAGGTATCCGTTTGAACGAGGAAAACGGCAACAAGTGTGCAACACAAGTGGGAAAGGTAAGAGGTCAACAACTTGCACAAGGTGAACCGATAAGTGATGACACCGTTCAAAGAATCTATTCCTACCTGTCAAGAGCGAAAGAATACTACAACCCAAATGATGACACCGCTTGTGGGACAATATCATATTTGTTGTGGGGAGGAGATGAAATGTTGAGTTGGACAGAACGCAAATTGTCAGCGAGTAAGTTTGCCATTCAAGATGAGGAAAAGAGAATCGTTACAGGTGCAGCAATGATTGCAGATTTACCCATCTATCGCAGAGATGACATCCGTGGTGAATACTATGTAGTTTTTGACAAGGAGAGCATCTTCAAGATTGCCAAGAAATGGGCAAGGTCTAACAAGTATGACGCAGTCAATGCACACCACAAGACACCAATTATGGATGGCGTGAGCTTGTTTGAATCTTACATCATAGACAGGGAAAGAGGAGTAATGCCACCAAAGGGATTTGAAGAGGTTGCTGATGGAAGTTGGTTTGTCTCTTACTTGATTGATAACGATGAGGTATGGTCAAGAGTGAAAACAGGTGAGTTCAAAGGGTTCTCCGTTGAGGGAGTTTTTGACTTTCCTGAAGACAAAGATGAACAATTACTTGAAGCGGTCAAAGACCTTTTGAGCAAGTGGAATGGAAAATAAAATTGCAACACGAAAACACAAACTCTAATTTTATACAAATGAACGCAAAAGAAACATTGAAAGAACTCCGAGCAATGCTTGGATTCTCCGAAGAAGAAACCAAAGTTGAGATGGCAACTGCCACCTTGACTGACGGTACAATCATTGAGTGGGAGGGCGAATTGGCGGTAGGTACTGCCGTTTTCGTTCAAACTGCTGAAGGCAACATCCCAGCACCTGACGCAACACACGAGGTTGAAGGTGGTATGTTGGTAACAACTGAAGGTGGATTCGTTACTGAAATCGTTGAACCTGAAGTTGAAATTGAAATTGAAGCCGAAGAATTCGCAACCGTTAGTGCATTCAACGATGTTGTTTCCAAATTGGAAAGTGCAATCGCTGAATTGTCTGCAAAGGTTGAGTCATTGACTGCATCAAATGTGAAGCACAAAGAAGCTATGAGCAAAGCCATTGACCTTATTGAAAAGGTTGCTGATTTGCCAAGCGAAGAACCATTGAAAGCACCTGTTTCTACCAAAAAGAACGATCGCTTTGAAGCACTTAAAAAATACAAAAACGCAATAAACAAATAAAACTATGTCATTTTCAGTAGGAACACTCGCAAACTACACCAATGAGCAGTCAACTGACTTGTTGGTAAAAGCCCTTTTTGGCAGCAAAACTGCAACCTTGTTGCAATCTTCTAACCAAGTTCAAGTTGGTGTAAAATCTGCATCTGCTTTGAACATCCTTGCTTCAACCGTTTTCTTCCAAGCCGATGGTTGTGGTTACAACCCAAGTGGTACAACTGCTTTCACTCAGCGTAACATCACCGTAGGTGCAGTAAAAGTTGAAGAAACTCTTTGCCCTAAGACATTGGAAGCAAAGTGGATGCAAACTCAAATCATGCCCGGTTCACCAACTATGGTTCCTTTCGAAGAGCAAATCGGTGCTGAGAAAGCAGCCGTTATTGCACAAACTTTGGAAGTTGCAATGTGGCAAGGTGACACCACAAGTGGTAACCCTAACTTGAACCGCTTTGACGGATTCAACAAAATCATTGCTGCTGCTTCTCCAGTATTGGCTAACGCTGCACCAACCACCTTCACTTCAATCACCGCTGCAAACATCGATGACATCTTGGATCAGGTTTACGCTAACATCCCTGCTGCCGTTGCTGAAAAGAGTGACTTGGTTTGCTTCTTGGGAGTTGATGCTTACAAGTTGATGTTGGTTAACTTGAAGAACGCTAACTTGTTCCATTACGTTGCTGATGCTGCAACTTCTATGGAAATGGTTTACCCCGGCACAAATATGAAGTTGATTGCCGTTGGTGGTTTGAACGGAACTAACAAGATTGTTGCTGGTTCTTTGTCAAACTTCTTTATGGGAACTGACTTGATTGATGAGCAAGAAGAAGTGAAGATGTGGTACTCACAGGACAACGATGAAGTTCGTGTTCGCTTCACTTTTAAAGCCGGTGTTCAGGTTGCTTTCCCCGGAGAGATTGTTTACTTCACCTTGTAATTTTTCATAACTGATGGCTTGTTTACTCACTCAAGGATTCACTCTTGACTGCAAAGATGCGGTTGGGGGTATTAAATCAATTCACCTGATTAGTTGGGTTGATTCAAAGTTTACCGTTGCAAGTGGTGAAGTAACTGCCACAACCGTTGCAAGTGGAGATGTTTATGATTACGAGTTGCCCAAAGGCACAGGATCAATGACTGCCACAACCAACGTATCAGTTGAGAACGGAACATCATTTGTTCAAACTGATGTTGCTTTCAAACTTCGCAGATTGTCAACCACCAAGCGTAACGAAATGAAGCTTCTTGCTCAAGGTCGTTGCTATTGCATCGTTAAAAACAATAACGATGAGTATTGGTTGGTTGGTAAGGAGTACGGTTGTGATGTGACTGCAATGGTCGCTAACACCGGAACTGCAATGGGAGATTCCAACGGTTATGAAGTTACACTTTCTGCGATTGAAGCAGAAGCACCTTACAAGTTGCAAAGTTCAGTTGTTACCGCTTTGGGTATCTAATTGATTCTTGTTTCATAGGAGAAAAGGGGAGGGCATTTGCTCTCCCTTTTTTGTTACATTAAAATCCCTTCGCTATTTTGTTTTGATGTTGGTAATTAATAAAGGACAAACAAAGTATTGGTATCTCACATTGACTGAAAAGGCAAGTGCTGCATCCTATGTGTTTACTTTTACCCATCGCCAAACTGAAACCGTTGTCACAAGAACATTGACCGATGTATCAGCCCATACGGAGAGATACAATCAATTTCAATTCATTGAAGGTACTACCGCAACCCTATTGGAAGGAGAACACGAATATAGTGTATCTACAAGCGGAGGAATCTTGTGTGAGACAGGTTTGCTTAAAGTTCAAAAGTCATTCACCGAGAATGAATACACACCAAGTTTAACAGAAAAAATCTATACAATATGAGCAGTTCAACAGACATCATTGCCGGAGGTGCAGCATTTATTCGCTACGGAACAGGCACACAAACATTGAGAAACCATAACGCTTTGGTTGTTCAAGAAGATACCGTCTTCACTTCATTTTCCGTTGATGGAACAAATGTTCTTTCAGCTCGTGGAATGAGTGGTGTTACTTTCAAGCAAGGTGCATACTTGCCAGCAGGTAACTCTGCAACGATCACCGGATTTGTAATCTCTTCAGGCAGCGTAATCGGCTATTAAATGAGAATGGGCATTGGATTGGGCATTGGAATCAATCGTTCCAACTATGCTCAAGGGATTTTCTCGGCTTATCAAAGTCGGGTTGTTGCCGATGGTGGAGTAACTGAAGCGGGTGCTTGCGTGGATGCGGTTAGTGGGTTGCTACAAACTGCATCGTTGTTGCTCATTCCCTCGGGCTACAAGTCGGGCAAAGCATATGCCGAAATTCCCACAAACGGAAACGGTGATTTAACTTGGACACGGGCATCCACGGCACTACGGACAAATAGTTCGGGCTTGTTGGAATCAATGGGTTCGGGTGTCCCCCGTTTGAGTTATATGTACGGCAGTTGTCCTGCGTTGTTGTTAGAGCCGCAGAGGACGAATTTGGCGTTGCAGTCGGAGAGTTTTGACAATGTAGGATATTGGACAAAGTCATCAACAACAGTTACTGCAAACTCTACTACTTCACCCGATGGTACAAATAGTGCTGATTTAATAACAACATCATCAACTTTCAATAATATATATCAATCTATTGCGGTTACTCAAAACACTACATATACTCTTTCTTTTTGGGCTTTGAGAGGTAGTATGACTGATTTGAAATATAGTGTTTACAATGTAACGGGATTGAGCAATATAGTAGCACCAACATCTTATTATTCACAAACAAATAGTTCAACTTGGTCACGCATCACGGTGACTTTTACAACTCCTACTGGATGCGCAATGATAAATGTTTATCCAATCAGGGATACAGGTGTAATTGGTACTGTCTACCTTTGGGGCGCACAACTCGAACTTGGCGCATACCCCACAACCTACATCCCAACAACCACCGCATCAGCCACCCGTATTGCCGATTCATTCTCACGCAATAACATCTACACCAATGGTTTGATTACAAGCAGTGGGGGTACTTGGTTTGTGGAGTTGAGGGGGAATATACAATACATAAGGGATGCGTTTAGTAATGGTTTGCAATTAGCCGACAACAATACATCGGGTGGAATTAGTGGTAATGGGTTTATTGTGCGGAGAAATGATACTACTTTGAATCGATTAAGTATTCAGAAAGTAATAGCGGGAGTTCCAACGGCATTGTTTGCAACCGCAACAGATACGGTGAAATTTGCTATTAAGTGGAACGGAACTAGTGCAGATGTTTTTGTGAACGGAACAAAAGAAGTAAGTGCCACCGCATTCACCACGACAAATATGGAATTTCTTTTAGGGTATGCAACTGATGTTCCAAAATTTGTGCAAGCGATGGGACTACACCCCACGCCCTTAACTGATGCTCAATGTATTGAAATCACCACCTTATGACCATAGACGATTATATGGATGAAATAATTAATTTCGGTTACAATGTTCAAGGATATAACAATAATAAAATGACCTTTTGCAAATACCAATTCACCAACCATGCCGAATGGCTAACATACCAAGCCCAAATATCCACAACGGTTGAGGGTTCGGTAACTTACAATAATTGTGCAGTACACGAAATAGGGCAAATCTGCCTTGCCACCGATGAAGAAGGTAACTGCACCGACCTATCCCCGTTGTATGCCGTTGACATCCTTTGGAATGGAGAGCCGTTGGAATCCTTTGCAACTAAAGAGGTGTTTCCAAATCCATGCGGAATCCATGTTTTCGCTGGTTGTGAAGATTTATACACTAAACGCTATTGTGAATTCAACCCAAATTCCGTATATTGTAATTAAATGAAAGAAAAAATTGGGATAGTTTACCGTTGGGTTAACATTGAAAATCAAAAGTGGTACATAGGTTCACATTTTGGATTTTTAGATGATGGCTATATTAGTAGCGGTAAGGTGTTTCAAGCGGCATACAACAAACACAAAAATAAAATGGTTAGGCAAATTTTGTATATGGGTTCAGAACATAGAAAAGCCGAAGAGTTTTATTTATTGTTATTAGATGCGGCAAGAGATAGGCAGAGTTACAATATGAAAAATACTGCAATGGGTGGAGGGGTTCCAGTTGAAAATCTATCTGCCGAAACAAGAGCAAAAATATCTGAAGCGTTAAGAAGGCGTGTTAGAAAGCCATTAACCATAGAGCAAAGGCAAAAAATAAGCACGACCTTAACGGGGAAAAAATTGCCTGAAGAATTAAAACAGAGATTTAGCGAAATGAGGCAAGGTGATAAAAATTATTTTTATGGTAAAAAACATAGTGAAGAGTCCAAAGAAAAAATGAGAGCAGCAAATTTGGGAAAGAGGTATAACAGTATGGAATTTATGAAATCATTGCACAAAAAAGCGAACAAAAAAGTTTATTCGCAAATTGATAATATTGTCTTTGATTCTTTAACAAGTTGCGCAAATCACTATAAAATGTCTCAATCAAGCATCTCAAATATGATAGCAAATAGAACCAACAACAAGCACAAATTAACATTTGAAATCCCAAATCCTATTGGGGTTCATACTTTCAGTGGGTGTGAAGAAATGTACACACAAAGATTTTGTCAATTTTATCCCGATTCACCTTATTGCATAACTCCCGATGTCAACGCCTAAAAAAATCCCCAATGGTCTACCCGTTAATTTTGACCAATTTCGTAAGAATCCTGTTGCTGCCGTGGCTTTTTGTATGCTACTGGCTGTTAGTTATCTTTATATGGACTTGCGTGCGAACAATCAAACGCAGATTGATGAGTGCCGTAAAGAGATGGCAGTACTTAGAGCAGAGCAAAAGCAAGCGTACAGAGCATTAAAGACGGCAGATTCTGCATTGTCCGCAGCCATAACCGAATTGAGAATCATTAATTCAATGAAGAAGTTATGAGGTTACTTGTGATTTTTGCTTTGGCTTTTGTTGGTGGATACCTGTTTACAGAATCTTGGGCAACCGAGCCACCACCTACCAATGAGATGGAACAACTTCTCAAGAAGATTCAGCAGAATACGAAGGTAGTTGGACAAGCAACTCAAGCAGCTCACGAGGTAAGTGAGAAAATGGTTGAGGAAAAGGTTGAGGAGAAAGCCGAACTTGTTGAGAAAGTGGTTGTCGCTGAAAAGATGGTTGAAAAGATGGAGGAGAAAATTGAAGTGTATGCAATTAAAATGATTGGCAACGGTATTGATACTTCGGTTGAAGAGATAACCTATAAGGGAGTCGCATATGAAGCGTGGCTCAACTATGTTGAAGAAGGAGGAAAAGAGGATTTCGGTTACTTTAGATTATACCTATGGCAGCAAAAGTAAACATCACATCATTCAAGGAGAAACCCAAAAACAAATTGGGCAGACATACCAAGCACAAGAATAAGCATAAGAGTTCCAAACCATATAATAAACAAGGGAAATGATAGAACAAATCAAAACTGCAATGAAAGCCAAAGGTTACGCATTCTTTGAGAATGGTGACTACAACTTGAACATCATCGGAATCCGTACTGCTGGCAACAAGGTGACCAATGTCTTTGATGACTTTTTAACTTTGAGTTACAAGGTCGATGGAGTTTGGAAGTTCCACAAATGGATGGCAACAACTGATCCCGGCACAAAGGGAGTGAAAGAATTTCACAATGCACAGGGAGTTGCTCGTTTAGTTCCCGGACAATACAAGGGTTCTCACGCTATCGGACTACATCAAGGCAAATACGAAGCGTTAAAACAAGCCAAACCTGTTAAGGTTTATCGTGATGCCAACCGAGATATGACCTACGATGAGAAATTAATCACCGAAGGCATCTACGGAATCAACATCCACAAAGCAGGTGTAGATTCCACCTATGTTGAGAATTGGAGTGAGGGTTGTCAAGTGTTCAAAAAGTCAGCAGATTTTGATGAGTTTATGAGGATAGTCAAGAAGGCATCTACCTTGCACGGAAATTCATTCACTTACACACTTTTACTATCTACTGACATATGAAGAAATTTTTAGAAATTTTCACAGGTGACAAAGGAGAGATGTCATCAAAGAGATTCGTTGGCATCATCGGTGCTTTTGTTCTGTTTGGGACAATGGCTCATAATTCTTTGTCAACTACTGATATCGCACCTTCTCCTGAATTGGTGAGTGCGGTTGAATTTATCGTGATTGCTTGTCTTGGATTCACATCTATTGATAAGTTCTCAAACAAAAAGGATTGATTGCTATTTGTAGGTGATGATATTCCAAAGATTAAATTTTCACGATAACAAACTGCCTGTTTTCAAGGAGAACAAAGCAAAAGGATTCGTGACATTTGGTGCAGACAATCTCTATCCTGACTTTTTAATAGAGTTATTCAATAAATCACCTAAGCACAATGCCATCGTTTCTGCAAAAGCTTCTTATGTTGCTGGTATTGGTACTGATGTTTTCGGACAAAACACCACCGACATCGCCAAAGCCCAAGCCAAACTAAAGCAAATCAACGCATACGAGTCGTATGAAGAACTCAAAGGTAAGATTGCATATGATGCTGAGTTGTTCAATGGTTTTGCCGTTGAGGTGATTTGGAACAAAGCAAAAACTGCACCTTCGGAATATTATCACATACCATTCAAAGACATCCGCAAAGGTCTTGAAGGTGATTATGTCTACTGCGAGGATTGGTCAAATCCAAAAGCAGAGAAGATTCACTACCAACCTTACAACCCTATCACAAGGGAATCAAAACAATTATACTACTGCCAATTCTATCGTCCCGGACAAGGTGAATATCCCTTACCTGATTACGTTGGTGCGTTGAAGTACATTGAGGTTGACACCGAGATTTCCAATTATTATTTGAATAGCATTAAGAACGGATTCACGGCACAAACTCACATCCAGTTATTCAAAGGAATTCCAACCCCTGAAGAAGCGAGAGCAACCGCAAGGAGATTTAAGGATAACTATCAAGGAACTGACAATGCCGGTGGGTTAATTATTCAGTACAACGATCCTACGGAAAAGGAATCTGTCATCAGCAACCTTCAACCTTCGGATTTTGACAAGCAATTTGACTTGTTAAATAAGACCGTTCAACAGGAAATCTTTGTTGCACATAAGGTCAACTCTCCAATGTTATTTGGTGTTCGTGTAGAAGGTCAGTTAGGCGGTAGAACTGAACTGATTGAAGCATATGAGATGTTTCATCACGCATACATTGAACCACGCCAACAGAAGATTGATGATGCTTTTTCATACTTGTTAGAACCAATCGCAGATGTTCGCTTGGAAACCATTAACAAGCCACCAATCGGTTTGGATTATCAGTCATTGTTTACCGCTGGCGTAATCACAAACGAGGAAGCAAGAAAAGAACTTGGATTGCCATTGATTACAGAAGTGAAACAAAGCTCATTGAACGATGCAATTAATGCGTTGAGTCCTTTGGTTGCCAATAATGTGTTGAGCAATATGACAATCAACGAGAAGCGTCAACTTGCCGGATTGCCACCTATCGCTGGAGGAGATTCATTGCCAAGTGCAGCACCTGTTGCACTATCAAAACAAAATCCTTTTGGTTGGGATGATGAAAGAGACATCAAAGTGTTCCAACAATACGGAGAAAGTGCAGACAACTTTGAAGCATACAAGTTTGAATTTGTAGATGCCGTTGAAACTGCCATCTTGAATGTGTTGAAAGAGAACAAAGGTTTACAGGTTGGAGACATTGTAAACATCACCAAGTTGGATGCTAAAGTTGTCGCTGATGCGATTGCTAAACTTGCCAAAGCGGAGTTGATTAAGTCATACGAGGATGGATTGGAAACAACACCGAAAGGAGTTGAAGAAGTGAAGAGATTACAAACCGAAATTGTAGTTCGTTACAAATACGGATTAGCACCCGGCATTCAAGGTGGAATGATCATCCCCGGTTCAAGAGATTTCTGCCGTCAAATCGATTCTAGCAATCGTGTTTATTCTCGTGAGGACATCAATATGATGAGTGCTGAACTCGGTTACGATGTATGGAAGAGAAGAGGTGGTTGGTATCACAACCCCACATTGGATGTGAACACCCCACAATGCAGACATATTTGGGTTCAACAATTATTAAGGAGGATTAAACGATGACCAATTTTGTATATTTCATTTCTACAACATACCTGAAGGACAATACTCCTTTGAATGAGAATGTTGATGACAAGTTGCTGAAATCAGCAATCAAAGAAGCACAAGAAATCTACATCAGGGACATCATCGGTTCGGGCATCTACAATCAACTGCAAACACAAGCATTTGGAAATACCTTAAGTGCGTTGAATGTAACCCTTTTGGACTCATACATTGCACCTTGTTTGAAGTATTATACATTGACTGAAGCAATGCTTCCAATGACATTCAAACTGATGAACAAAAGCGTTGCATCTCGTGAGAGTGACAATGCAAGGGCGGTATCTGTTGAGGAAATGACAATGATTGAAGGTCGTTATCGTGATAAAGCGGAATATTATGCCAACAGGTTGCGTGATTATCTGCGTACAAATACCACGGATTATCCTTTATTCTTAAATCCCGGCAATACCATTGATACTATTCGCCCAAAGAACACCGCTTTTGTAGGTGGTATCTATCTTCCAACTTCACAAGATTGTTATTGGAATTATGACTTCCCCAACGAGGACAAATAAGTGGCAGAAAAACAACGAAGCAAAGCTTCTTAAATTCTTGAAGAATGACGTTAAACCAAATAATAGCAAAAATCCAAACGGCAGCCGAAAGCCATAAAATGGTTGGCAAGTTCGGTGTTGGTCAGCAGTCAAATATGACCGTTGAAAACATTGAATATTATCCGTTGGTTTGGTTATATCCTGACGGGTTTAATCTCAACACGACAAGCAGTTTGATGACATACAACTTTGCTTTGCTGGTAATGGACAGAGTATTTGAAAGCGAGAGCAATGTCATTGAAGTCCTTTCCGATACTGCACAAATCATCGCAGACATATTCGCTTTGATTGATAACAACACCACAGATGATGAAGATTTTGAATTGGTTGTCACTTCAAACGCAACACCATTCTATGATGCCAAAACAGATATATTAAGCGGTTATGCAATCAACTTCCAAGTCAACACTCCTTATCTATTTAATACTTGCGTTGTTCCTGTTTAGTGTGTTATGGGCATTCTTCAACTTTGAAGAACCTGTACGCATTGAAAGACCAATCAACGTAGAGATGCACGAGAGAATCGTGGAGGTAGAGAAAATCAAAAGATTGCGTCTCATTGATTCAATACATCATTTTGATACATTATACCTTGACACCTTCAAACCTTCATCAGATGGTCTTAAAAAGGCGATAGGATTACACATTCACCTTGACACAACCCTATGAAGAAAAACAATGTAGTGCGAATTGAGAAACCGTGGGAAGAAACCAAAATACTTCTAATCTCCGATTTGCATTGGGACAATCCTAAATGCGACAGAGCTTTATTGAAAAAACATCTTGATGAAGCGGTCAAAGGCAACAATGATATTCTCATCAATGGGGATTTATTTTGCTTGATGCAAGGTGCATATGATCCACGAAAGAGCAAATCGGACATTCGCCCTGAGCATAATGTCTCAAACTATTTTGATGCTATCATCACCACGGCAGTTGATTGGTTTGCACCTTATGCACATCTAATCAAAATGATTGGATACGGCAACCACGAAACATCCATTTTGAAGAGACAGGAAACCGACATCATTGAACGCTTTGTTACTTTGTTAAACTACAAATGCGGAACTGAAATACAGGTTGGCGGTTATGGTGGTTGGGTTCGTATTAACTTTGATGATGGAAGTTCACACAAATCATTTAAAATAAAATATATGCACGGATTTGGTGGAGGTGGTGCGGTAACTCGTGGAACTATCCAGCACAACCGTATGTCTGTGAATGTTGAAGGTGCTGATGCGATTTGGATGGGACACGTTCACGAGGATTATGAGATGACTTACACCGTTGAGGAGTTAACCAATAGTGACACCGTGATGCTTCGTGATATCCTAATGATTAGGACAAGTGCCTATAAGGAGGAATATGGTGACGGATCTAAGGGATGGCACATTGAAAGAGGTGCATCACCAAAACCTATTGGAGGTAGATGGTTAATTCTTAAACCATTTAGAGATGACAATCGCACTCGCAAAATTCACGCCTATACTCACAAGACAATATGATAAAAGTTCAAATCATTCACGAGCAAAGGAATGAATCGTGGCTTGAGTCGGTAGGAATTGAACCGGAGATTGTGCAAATCTTGGAGGATGCGGTCATTGATGAAAAACAAATCGTTGCTATCTCTGCATTCTATGAGAATACTCAGTTGTTTATGCAAGGAGGTCACATCTTGATGATTGAAGAAAACTATTATACCTTTGTTCGGAAATGGATGCAGTTAACCCAACCCACTACAAGCAAGGAGATATAGAGTGCATTGATGCGATTGAATCAGCCACCATCAAAAAGAAAGGGTTGGTCGCAGTATGCACCGGCAATATCATAAAATACTTGTGGAGGTGCGAAGACAAGAACGGATTGGAAGATTTGTATAAAGCGAAGTGGTATCTTGACAAGCTCATTACAGAAAAAGAAAAACAATCAAAGAAGAATGCTACCTTATAGGATGAAAGCAATGATAAAAATATCAACCTATGGGTTAATTTTTTGGTCGTTGAATTTATCAGGTCAAGTGCTTATTGATACCAATACAATCAAACAAGCCAACACATACTTGGTCAAAGGTGCGATTGCAAGGCAACAAGTCACTCATCTTCGCAAAATTGTGACATCGGATTCCATCATCATTGCTGAACAAGATTCCATCATTGGCAAGCAGAAAACAAATATCAAGTATTTGAATCAAGAAAATGATTCACTTGTGAGGCGAAATAAAGCCATCTCACGCACTTTGAAGGTTGTTCGTAGTATAAGTATAGGATTAGCAATTTTAACTTTGTTATCGTGGCTGAAATAGATTTAAGCAAACTCGGTGATGCACTTGACACCTTTCTTGGGGATGGTGGAAACGATGACTTGTTAAATCAAATCATTGAAAATTGGTGGAATCAAAAGGTTTATCCTGAAATTGCTCGTTCAATGGATTCAAAAGGAGTGAATGCATCATCTGCATTGAAGCAATCCTTTGTTCCCGGAGAGATCATCAAAACGCCAACATCAGTCAACACCATTTTGCTCGCTGAGGATTATTGGGAGTTTGTTGAATACGGAAGAAAGCCAACAAGGAACGGGCATACCGAGGGAACTCCTTACCTGTGGCAGTCAATTAAGGAATGGATGTCGTACAAAGGTATCAAGCCAGCACAGAATCAAACCTACGATTCACTCGCCAAAGCTATTGCAAGAAAGATTCACAGAAGAGGTACAAAGGCAACACACTTTTTGTCCGATGCATTCACAGAATCTCTACAAATGGAGTTGGTCAACGAATTGAATGCACGTCTTGGGGACTTGATTTTTGCCGTAGAAGTGAAAAGTTAATTTCACAAACAAAAAAAATACTTGCATAATTAAAACATTTAATTTACTTTTGCTCTCGTTATGGATTACACGAAAGCAATAGAAGAAATTAAAATGAAACGCAGACAAGGTCTGTTGCAGTCAGTCGCACGCAAAGCCGGTGTATCACTTCCAACCGTTAGGAAGTATTTAGTTGAGGGGAATATTGTTTCTCCAAAAGCACAGGCAGTCATTGAAATCGCATTGAAGGAGGTGAACAATGATTGAAGCAACAATCAATGGATGGATTCTTACACTCGGTAAGGATGACAAGTATGTTTATACTGACAAGCAAGTAGATGACTATTTGATGAATCATCACTTTGATGAACTTGAACCGTATATGATTAAGAAAGATGTGTACTTTGGTGGATGTGTTGAGACCAACTTGGTAGGCATTGAAGCGGAAAGATTCTTCTATCTTGAACCGGACAAGTTTACTATTATTTTTATGCTCGGACACAAAACAAATTTCCTATGAATAAAAGCGAATCAATCAAGAACATCGCTGGTGCGTTGGTAAAATTCCAAGCATCGGTGAGCAAGGTAGCAAAGGAATCAAACAATCCTTTCTTTAAGTCAAAGTATGCATCATTGGCAAACATCCTGTCTACTATCCAAAAGCCATTGAGCGAATGCGGTTTGGCGGTCAGTCAATTCCCTGATGGTGATGCACTAACCACAATCATCGTTCATTCCGAATCGGGAGAATGGATGGAATCATCCTATGTGATGCCTGTTGCAAAGCAGAACGATCCCCAAGCAATGGGGTCTGCCATCACTTATGCGAGAAGGCAATCCATCGGTTCTATCCTAAACTTGAACATTGATGATGATGACGATGGTGAAAAAGCAATGGGAAGACAAGCGGTTATCAAGCGTGATGAATTACATCCAAAGCATCCATCTTGGACAAAAGCCGTTGAGCATCTCAAGACAGGTGGACTGATGTCGGACATCTTGAGCAAGTATGATGTATCTTCAGCAAATCAAAAACTCTTAATAGGCGAGAAATGAAATTTCAACTTCCATCAATTCACGCTAATTTGAACGAAGAGGATTGGCAAGATTTAAGGCGGTCAAGGTTCACCGCTTCCGAACTTCACAAACTGATGGGGACTCCGAAATCAAAATCGGAGTACCTGTCGGAAACTGCAAAGTCATTTGTGTTTGAAAAGGCAGCGGAATATCTATCGGGACATCGGACTGAAATATATGGTCGGGCATTAGATTGGGGAAAGGAACACGAAAAAGAAGCATTCCATTACTTCCAGCAACAATCGGATGACTTCTTCACATACTACGGTGCAGAATCTTACACATTTATCACCTATGGTTTGTGGGGTGGGTATTCACCTGATGCACTTGGTGACAAGCTCGTTGAGATTAAATGTCCTTTTAACTCCGGTAATCACCTTCAAAACTTTTTCATTAAGAACAATGACCATTTGAAATCCAAACGGACTGAGTACTATTGGCAGATGCAGATGGGTATGATTGCAACCGGATTGGAAGAAGGTATTTTCGTTTCCTATGATCCACGAATGCCTGAAGGAAAGAAGGTAACAGGTACACTTATCACATTGGATGAGGATGCACAAGAAATCATTGATGAAAAATTGACCTACGCTGGAGAGCTATTTTTGTCAATCACAAAATAAATCGTTCATTCACAAAGCCAATTAGAAAATAAATTTGCATAAGTGAAAAAAAGGTTGTTAGTTTGAATCATGGCATTAGACATCATTTACCCAATCGTTTTAACTCCCATCGCTTTTGCGGTGGGATATGCAATCCATTGCTTCAAAAAGGCATCAACAAAAGATCTACCTGAAGCGACACCGTACCAATTTGAGAAAGACAGATTCATCCCTGAGTTTGATGAGTTCTCAAAGACAATCCACGAATTCAAATTCTATAAAGGAAAAGCAAAATGATATTAACCATCGGACTTGGCTTGACTTCTGCCGTGTTAGTGTATAGATTATACATAAACGAGAAAAAGTCACAAGATTTTATTCAGGAGTTTGACCGTCTTAATCGGTTTAACAAAGAACTTGAAGAGGAAATTTGGACATTGAGAATTGAATTGCAAGATTCCAAGAATCAAACCTTGCTTGCAAAGATGTCACACGAGAAGACCAAGCAAGAATTGGAAGACAAAGCTCGTACTTGGGAGAATCAATATAACGCTATTAAGAATGAAAGCAATCGTGATTAGGGCATCAATCAACTTCATCACTAAATGGAGAGTTTATTTTGCCGGTGAACTACTGGCAACATTTGAGAACGAAAGTGATGCACAAGATTACGCTGACTTTATTAACGCACAAGGACTATGAAGATAAGGGTTAAACACAAAGATGCAGAGATTGAAATTGATGATGTCAAGATAAATCACAATATTGATTTAATCAGTATAATCAAAGCCATTTCGCTTGAGATTCAAGCAATAGAAAACAACTATAATCAAACAACCTACGGAGATGTCAAACAATAAACAACAAACGGCAGTTGAGTGGTTATATAATGAATTGCTTAATTCAGAGCCAAATATATTGGAATGGAATAAGTTATTAGAACAAGCCAAAGAAATGGATAAGATACAACATCGTAAAACTTGGCAAGATTCTTTTGAATATTTTGTTCTTACTAAAGGGATAGATTTTAATGAATACTACGAACAAACCTACGGAGGAGGTGAGCAATGAAAAACATACTAATAGTATTAATGGTGATTGCAAGTGGCATCCTATATGGTTGGACTATTGTGAAATATCCGCTAACAGGTCAATTCATCGCTGGCTTTCTTGGTGCATTATTTTTGTTCCTTATCGCATTGGCTTACATAACAAGAAAACAATGAATAAAATTATTGAAATAGTTCGTGAGTTACTTGAGAAGAAACCCGAACTGCGTGACAACGATTTGCTTTTGATGTCTACCATTTGGAAAACACAGAGCAACATCTTGAATTTCTTTCATCGTTTTGAAAATGGGAAACTGCATTCACCTGAAGGCATTCGCAGAACAAGACAAAAACTGCAAGAAGATCATCCACATCTGCGAGGTGAGTCATACGAAGCAAGACAGAAACGACAAACGAAAGTGAAAAAAGATTTAGGATATAACATTTAGATTTGTTATATTTGTATTGTTAACGGGAGTATTGCGGATTCCCTAAGTTAAAAAATCGTTTACCCTATTGAGATAGCTGCACCGCAATTGCACTATTTTGATGGGGTTTTTTTATTTATGAAATTTTTAGAAAAAGATTTGGAACAAATCATCTTTGAATCCGGAAGGGATTCATTAATGCAAAAAGGGTTAACCATCACCGGTAAACTATTTAGACAATTAAAAATTGGCAATTACGGTATTGCTGATTTGGTATCATTTACAAGACCAAATTATTATGGACCTGGAAGAAAGTATTTTGATTATGGTTCTATAACAATTTATGAATTAAAAAAAGATCAAGTTGGTATTTCTGCTTTTTTGCAAGCCATAAATTATGCAAGAGGTATTCAAAGTTATTTGAAGAAAAGAAATAAATTAGAAAAATACGTTATTAATATTGTTCTAATAGGTAAAGAAATAGACACAACCGGATCATTTTGTTACATACCTGATTTATTGAGTTTACAAAATGATTATACAGATCACGGTTATATTTCATTTGTGACTTATGAATATAATCTTGATGGATTAGAATTTGTAGAACAATATGGTTATAGCAAAAAAGATGAAGGGTTTTAATGATGGCACAAAATAAAAAATCATTCTTACTCTATTGTGACCAACAAGGGATGTTCAACAAACTTCCTGATGATATTGCTGGTAAATTAATCAAACACATATTCGCTTATGTCAATGATGAAAATCCACCTTGTGATGATTTACTATTGTCAATAGCATTTGAACCCATTAAAACTCAATTAAAAAGAGATTTGGTGAAATATGTCGATTACATTGAAAAACAAAGCGTTAACGGTTCTAAAGGAGGTAGACCAAAGAAAGCCAAAGAAACCCAAAAAACCCAACCCTTTTTAGAGAAACCCAAAAAAGCTGATAATGATAATGTAACTGATAATGAAATTGATAATGAAATTAAAGAAGAATACAAACTATGGTTTGATTTGTGGTTACAATACAAAAAAGAACGCAAACAGAAATATACGATAACAGGTATCAAACAACTCATAAAATCTTGTCAGTCAAAATATACACCAAGTCAATTTAGAGATGTAGTGGAATATTCAATTACTCAAAACTACTCAGGTTTATACCAACCAAAAAATTTCAATAAAGAAAACGAGACAAGTACACAAATTACTAACAAGAATGTATTTAATTTGAAGAACTATGAATGAGATTGAAGATTATATACTCGGACAACTTTTGTTCTATGAGCAAACAAGAGCTTTGCTTCCAAGAATAAAGCACCAATGGTTTACTCAACCATTACACAGAGAGGTTATCAAGCGGATGATGTCGGCATATTATGCGAATGAACCGATTGATTATATGTCTTTGACAAAAGGAATGAACAACAAGGATAGGATGACCGTTATTACCATTGGACAAAATGTGTCCAATACTGCTAACGTAAGCGGTTATATTCCGAAATTGGAAGCCAAGTACCTTCACAAAGAGTTCGTGTCGCAAATCGCTTCTATTGACCTGACAAAGGAACTTCCCGAACTATTGACATACACACAAGCGTTAATAGACAATACCAAGTTTACAACCATCAATGATCCGTTGAGCATTCATAAGGTAGTTGGCAAAGCGGTTGACTCAATTACTGAAGCCGTGAAGCGTGGTGATAAGATGACAGGTAAGCAAACCGGATGGATTTCATTGGATAGGACATTGGGTGGATGGAATGCTGGTGATTTAATTGTAATGGCAGCGAGACCGGGACAAGGAAAAACTGCACTTGCTTTGTCATTGATGTATGACTTTGCCAAGATTGATGGAAAAGGGTTGTTTGTTTCTCTTGAGATGTCATCCGAACAACTTGCCAAGCGGTACCTGTCATTATTGGTTAACATCCCAAATTGGAAGATTCGCAATGCTACATTGAAGGAAGCGGAAGTAATAACCTTATGCGATAGTGTTAATAACTCAAGCGTTGAATTCTTTGTGGATGATGATCCAAACTGCACGATTCAACAAATCAAATCCAAAGCAAAGATTCACAAAGCAAAGCACGGATTGGACTTGCTGGTGATAGATTACATCCAGCTAATCAAAGGAACTAAGTCAAACCGAGAGCAAGAAATCGCAGAGATATCACGCAACCTTAAATTGTTGGCTAAGGAATTACACATCACCGTCATTGTTCTTGCCCAATTATCACGGAAGTGTGAGGAGAGAGCAGACAAAAGACCTATGTTATCGGACATCAGGGAGAGTGGTAGTATTGAACAAGATGCGGATGTTGTAATGTTTCCGTTTAGACCGGCATACTACACAGGTGAAAAGTTAGAAGTTGAAGAAGCGGAAGTCATTATTGCAAAGAATCGCCACGGAGAATGTCAAACTATTCCAACATCTTTCACAGGTAGTCGGACAATGTATCAGGAAAGGATATGAGACACGGTTCATTGTTTAGCGGAATAGGAGGTTTTGACCTTGCTGCCGAATGGATGGGGTGGGAAAATGTCTTTCATTGCGAATGGATGGAGTTCCCACGAAAAGTATTGGACTATCACTTCCCTAATGCGGATAGTCACATTGATATATGTAAAACTGATTTCACAAAATATGCAAACAAAATTGACATTCTTACAGGAGGATTCCCCTGTCAACCATTCAGCACCGCAGGAAAAAGAAAAGGTACGGAGGATGAACGCTACTTGTGGGGCGAAATGCTTAGAGCAATACAAGAGATTAAACCCAAATTTGTCATCGCAGAAAATGTCTATGGTATCACGAATATTGATGGCGGATTGGTATTCCAACAGGTGTGCCTTGACTTGGAAAATGAAGGGTACGAAGTTCAGCCGTTTATTATTCCAGCTGCAGCCAAAAACGCACCGCACAGAAGAGATAGATGTTGGTTTATTGCCTACAATAACAAGCGAAACCGGGAGGAAATCGGATTTCAAACAAGGGGGGAAAAGCATTTGGACAGGGTTGAAGGAAAACAATATGCTACCAACTCCAACGGCTACGGATTTCAAGAACAAACCAACGAGCAAAAGTTGGGAATCCAAAGGGGGAATCAATTTCAGTTTGGGGAATCCAAACATAAGAATGATGCTTCCAACTCCAATGGCAGCGGATTCAAGGGGATCAACAACGCAACGCAAAGGGAACACTCAGTTGACAGAAACTCTTGGAATATGTTCCCAACTGAATCCCCGATTTGTGGCGGAGATGATGGGCTTCCCACCAAATTGGACGGAATTACCTTTTCAAAATGGCGATCAGAATCAATAAAGGGCTACGGAAACGCAATATGTCCACAAATAGCATATGAAATCTTCAAAGCGATACATAAAGGTTTGGACTGAATCGGAGATGACTGAATTCATTTCATTATTCCCAAACACACCAAACAAAGAATTGATGGTGAAATTTAACTGCACATACAATGTCATTAGAAACATCGCAAGAAATAATGGGTTGAAGAAGAGCAAAGAATATTGGGATGACTACTTGAAAAACAAAGCTCACAATCATCTGCCTAAATTTAAGAAAGGGCAAGAGAGTTGGTGCAAAGGAACGAAAGGAGTAATGAACAACGGTCATAAAACAAGATTTGTTAAAGGACAAGAACCACATAACAAGAAACCGATTGGACATATTTCACGAATCAGAGACCATTTAACCATCAAAACCGAGCAAGGAGTAAAGCAATTACAACGGTACATTTGGGAACTGCACTACGGAGAAATCCCACCACGCTCAATAATTAGATTCAAAGACGGTAACAAGAGGAACTTTGACATTGAAAACTTGGAATTATGTAACAGAGCATATTCATTAAAGGACAAACATCCGTTGAAATATCCTGAGGACATTAGAAATGCAATACTTATCAAACGAGAAATAACAAAATATATTAACAAATATGGCAAGAAACAAAATAACTGACTTAAGAGATCATCTGTTTGAAGTCCTTGAACGATTGAAAGACGGAGAGATTGACATTGAAACGGCACAAACTATGGCTGAGGTATCACAAGTGATAATCAACTCCGCAAAGATTGAAGTTGATTTCATCAAAGCAACTGGTAGCAATACTGATTCCGGATTCATCAAATTAAATTCAGGCAATGGATAAGGTAAAAGAAATTAGAAGAGCTTACATCCTTGCAAAGGCATTGAATTTCCAATATCAATATATCCGTGAGATTGTCAATTCCGATATGGTGAAAGTGATTAACGAAGCCAAAGCGAAAAACTCATACTTCATCAAACGCATTGATGCTAAGTTTGAGAAGCATCACGCAATGCGACAGGTAGAGAAAGATGAAGAACTTGCATTTCAATTCCTTGAACAAATAGAACAACTATGACAAACTTTTATCAGCAGATACACAATCACAAGCAAGAAATCCGCAGATTGCGTTTAGTAATTACACAGATGCAAAATCAACATTCAGCAGAACTGAAACGATTGAAAGAAGAAATCATTCGCCCAAGTTGTAGGGTGAACGAGATTGAAGCGGAATGGACTGATGCAATGCGAGTGGCTTGTCAAATATATGATGTTACCCCTGACCAAGTTATCTCACAAAATAGGAAGCAACACATTGTCTATGCACGGCACTTGTTTTGCTATTTGTGTAGGAAGGAATTGAAGATGACCTTTGCCGGTATTGGTTACATCGTTCACCGAGATCACTCCAGCATCATCAATGCCGTCAATGTTTACACAGACCTGATAAAATATGACCGAATCTCAAGTCAACATCATTCAAAAGCACTTACCTTATTGGGTGATTACTTGCACGAAAGGACTAACGCAGAGCATCACGATTTACAAGAGTGAACCTGAATTGTTTCGGTGTAAGAAAAAATACGAAAAAGATGGTTATATTTGTACTATTGAAAAGAAAATTTGAAAAAAGCCGATATCATATTGGAATTGTCCAAAGCTGATTGGCTAACCCAAGCAACAAGGAACATCGCTAAAGATAACGAATTAGCTAGGGAATTGTATCAATTTTACTTTTTGACTGTACTTGAGAAACCTGATGAGCAAATTGAAAAGATATACGCGGACGGATACATCCAATTTTGGACAATCCGTCTGTTGTATTTGGCTATCAACGGCAACAGGCATCCCTTTGGTAACTCTCGCATATATGACCAATACGATGTATACGAGTTGGACATCGCTGAAGAAGATGACCTATTGCTTGAGAGAGAAGAAACCGAACAAATAGAACTAAACCGAATAAACAAAATCAATCAAGTAACCGAATCAGCATATTTCTATGAGAGGGAGTTATTCAAACTTTGGTGTTCAGGAATGTCTGCAAGGGCAATCCATCGCCAAACGGATATCTCAGTCCGAGAAGTGTTGAGGGTTATTAAAATAATGAAGGAAAGATGTATACAGAAATAATTGGAATTGCTTGTTTGTCCATCATCATCGTGAACTTTGGCAAGCCAGCAGACATTCTTAAACGCTTAATCTACGGAAAGGACTTTTCTAATTGGAAAAGAATGAAACCATTGGATTGTGCTTTCTGCCTGTCTTGGTGGATGGGTGTTGTTTATTTTGTACACACATACGGACTTGTTGGTATCTTATACGCTTCCATCAGTACCGTCATCGTTGCACTTTTAGAAACTAAGATATGACAAACATAGAATTCATACTATCACTCCAACCATTGTATGACAACTGGAAGAAAACCCAAGTGTTCAACCCAACACCAGAACAAGGAGCAATACTAAACAATGTTCACCGTGAAATCTTCGGAAGGAACTTGCCGAATTGCAGTACTTGTGTAACGGAAGCATTGCACTCACTTTTGATATGGGCAAACCAACAACAAGAAGCCATCACCAAAGCACAACTTGCCGATGATGAGCAGAAGCCAAAGAGGAGGAGAAAGAATGAACAATAAACAACAAACGGCAGTGGATATTGCAGAATTAGCGATGAAACTTTATCCATTTAGTAATTCAGAAAGAAATGCTTTTATAAATGGGTATAACAAAGCCAAAGAAATGGAGAAGGAACAAAGGTCTATCGAACTACCAAGTGATGAGGAGATAGAAGAAAAATTAAATGTTGCATATGGTAACGGATATGAGCAAGGTGAGATGGATTTTTATAAAAAAATGCAGGTGGAAGGTAATCAGTATGCAGATGGTTATGCGGAGGGTTATCAAAGAGCATTGGAATTAGTAAAATTTCAAATAGTTGAACAACTTGAAGCAAGGAGGTGAGCAATGAAAGCAATCCTTGAGTTTGACTTAACTGAAGAAAGAGCAGAGTTTGATATGGCAGTAAACGGATACAAATTCTCGTTGGTTGCCTACTATTTAGACCAGCACTTGAGGGGATTGATTAAGTATGCACCGGATAACCAAAGCGAGGATACTTACAAAGCGTTGAAAGAGACAAGAGACAAACTTCACCAACTGCTGAATGAGTATAACCTTGAGATATGAAGAAACACACAATGGTATATTTCAAACACTTTGGCTATGACATCAGCTCATTCATAGATTGTGAGGTATGTGGTAAGGTTGGAAACGACCTTCATCATATTGAAGCAAGGGGAATGGGAGGGACAAAGACAAAGGATGTCATTGAAAACCTAATGTGTTTGTGCAGAGAATGTCACATCAAATATGGTGACAAGAAACAATACAAGGACTTCCTGAAAGAGAAGCATCAAGACAAATTGAAAATGTGAGATAAATGAGAAAACTATGGCGAACGAGCAGAACTTAAAACCATTCAAGCCGGGAGAGGATGAGAGAAGAATTGGTAACGGAAGACCAAAGAAACTCATCACACAAATGAAGGAGATTGGGTACACCAAATCCCAAGTGGAAGATACGATGTTGTCTATGTTGTCGCTTGGGCGTAAGGAACTTGAGAAGATAGACAAGGGAGAGGAATACACGATAATGGAAAGAACCATTGCTGGTGCATTGCTGAAGGGACACGACAAGAATTCTCTGTTCAACTTGGAGATGTTGCTCACACGATCACAAGGCAAACCAAAAGAAACAATAGACCAAACTATAGAAAGCAAGAATTTCACAATAACTTTGAACTTAGACAATGACAACCTACATCGGTAACGGATGGGAGAATGAGTATGGACTCAACCTATCAATCAACATTAGCAAATTAAACGAAGCCATCAAGAGTGGTGAATTGGTGGTTAATCAATATGGTGATGTAAGAATCAACTGCAACAAGATGAAATCGCCCAATGAGAAAAGCAGAGCAACACATTCACTTTCAGTCCCAAAAGCAAAATGAAGAAGACGTGGAGAGGGTTGGATGTCTATCCACCAACTGATGATGATTTGAAATTGGTTCACACCGCACAAGGTGAGTTCACACTTGCCAGGTACTTGGATGAGATGTGGATTGATGAACACACGAACAGGTTGCTTGAAGTTCTTTATTGGATGCCTATCCCAATTT
>JACCDQ010939499.1_pt1 | contig 32699 bp, 44 predicted proteins | sample 7446031 | NCBI WGS metagenome assembly JACCDQ01 (sample SAMN15323442, study PRJNA562643) | freshwater metagenome | isolation source: river surface water | place: USA:Blue River Watershed | collected 2017-08-17 | reverse complement strand
GCAATGCTGAGGTGTATGGAGATGCTTGGGTGTATGGAGATGCTGAGGTGTATGGAGATGCTAGGGTGTATGGCAATGCTGAGGTGTATGGAGATGCTTGGGTGTATGGAGATGCTGAGGTGTATGGAGATGCTAGGGTGTCTGGAGATGCTTGGGTGTATGGAGATGCTAGGGTGTATGGAGATGCTGAGGTGTCTTGCAATGCTGAGGTGTATGGAGATGCTTGGGTGTATGGCAATGCTAGGGTGTATGGCAATGCTAGGGTGTCTGGAGATGCTAGGGTGTATGGAGATGCTTGGGTGTATGGCAATGCTAGGGTGTCTGGAGATGCTGAGGTGTATGGAGATGCTTGGGTGTATGGCAATGCTAGGGTGTCTGGAGATGCTAGGGTGTATGGAGATGCTGATTTATTTTGGATTTCTAAAATAGGTTCATCAAATAGAACAACTACTATTTTTAAGTGTAAAGAAAATATAGTAAAGGTAAAATGTGGGTGTTTTTTTGGAACTTTATTAGAGTTTGAAAATAAAGTAAAAGAAACACATAAAGATAACAAACACGAAAAAGAATATTTGGCATTAATAGAAATAGCAAAAGCAAAATTTAACCAATGAAACAATTTTTAAGCAAACAAATCAATCAGCAAAATTTCGCTTATCTAGCAGCGATGTATTTTTTAACTCAAATAATTTTTAGATACTAATGAAATACACAATTCACGCTTGGTATCGTCAAAACGATAATAAAGACTACGACTTTTTTGAAATAGAGGCTAATTCAAAAGAAGAAGCACTAGAGCAAATACCAAATAGACAATTTTACTTTAACTTTAATGTAAAAGACGAAATTCAAATAGAAAAAGAAAAATTCTATAAATGGATGGAAGAAATTAAATCAATACACCTTGCTAATAACGAGCGTATGATGGAAGCCTTTGAAAAGATTGAACAATTTAAAAATAAATAATATATGGAAGTGATATATAGAAAAGACTTTGGTTTTGAATCTTATGGAGAAGTAAGAAAAACGCAAGAAGGTTTATATAAATGTTTTACAACTCCATTATTTGGAGGTAAATGGATAGAAGAAAAAACCTTTGTTGATAAAAATGAAGCAATAGATTTTATAAACTCACTAACTTAAAAAAATAAGATATGACAGCAGTAGAATTTTTAGAAAGTCAAATAATAAAATTTCACAATTGGAAATTAAATCCAAAATATGATGAAAATTGTTTTGATGAAATTGAATTGGACAAAGCAATAAAACAAGCCAAAGAAATGGAAAAGCAACAGATTATTGATGCAAGAGTAAAAAAACCACTTGAATCAGAATGGTTAGAAGCTGAACAATATTATAACGAAACGTTTAATAAGCAAATTGAAATCACTAACAAAGAGTATAATACATTAATAAATTCTTTATATCCAAAAGATAATAGTAAGACATTTAAAAACAAATAAGATATGGAATATATTAAAAAGAATTTAGAACCTATATTGTTTGGGTTTATTTTTGGAATGGTAACTATGTTTGTTCTAAATTTAATTTCAGATATAATCATTAAAATATTTTTAATTTTAAACAAATAACATTATGAAATACTTTATCAAATTTTACGATTTTATATCCAAATTCCTATTTGGAAACCAAAAAAACATAACTTACAAACACTGGTAATATGAAACGAGTGTACGACCTAGTATTTACAAAAGATAATCGTTTTGTAATTTATAAAAGATATGTTATATTTGGCATCTTTATCACAAAAACAAAAATCGCAAGCTTCAGTGATATAAATGAGGCAGTAACCTATTTAAAACAACTTTAAAACCCAAATTAAAATGAAAAAAATTTTATTTTTTGCCTTAATGGCTATCGGAGCAAATGCTCAAGATTTAATAGTTAACGGAGTAGTAAGAACTGGAACAGGAGGTTCGAATATGGCTTTAAAAGCCAATGGTTATGCCGAAGTAACTCAAAACCTTTATGTAGGTGGATATACTTTTACAAATAACGTAGTAGCAACGTCTGGAGCAGTTCAATTTAATGGCGCAAAAGTAAGCGGTGTTAGAGCAGGTGTTGATGGAAACGATGCCGTAAACGTAAACCAATTAAACGCTACACGGTTAGCTGTTTCTCAAGATATTGCAACGGCTAAATCACAAGCTATTCAATCCGCTAAAACATACACAGATAGCAAAATTAGAGAAGTAAACGATAAAATAGACCTCAACGCTGAAACTGCTAAACTATACACAGATAAAGAAACAGCTAGAGCGATGGAGTCAGAATTAAAAATTAATAAACGTATCGATGCTTTAGAGCTTAAAATTGACCAACGTTTTAATTCTGTAATGTCTTATGTTGGAAACGAATTTACAGCCGTTAATAATCGAATTGAAGGACTTGGGGCTTCAATGGCTTCTTTATCTGCAGCAGCTACTTCAAGCGTGTACAATCCAACAAAACCAACTAATTTAAATATAGCTACTGGTGTTTATGGAAAAGCAACAGCTATTGCAGTAGGTATGTCGCATTTCTTTAACAGCTCAACAAAGGTTTCTGTTAATTGGTCGCAAGGAACCTCAACGAGTAATGCGATTGGTATAGGTGTTGGATTTGCTTTTTAGTTATGAGAAAACCTAAATTAATATCAGGATATAGAAATACTAAATTAGATAATGAAGATTTAGCAATTACTCCTTATTTATTTTTAGTTTGGACTAAATTAGAAATAATTAGCATTTATGGTTTAGGATTTTGTTGGTGGAATCATTCTATATATATTGGATTTGGTTATGGTATTCCAAAAACTTTTCCTTTTTTTAGAATTCATAAAAAATAAATAATACTTAAATGTTCCCTAAATTAAACCCTATGCAATTTGTATAGGGTTTTTTGTATATTTGTAATAAATTATAATACAATGGCTTATAAAAAAAACGAAATAGACGAAATATTTAATTACGTTTGTAAAGAGATTGAAAGCGGTAAAACTTTAAGGAATATTCTAAAAGAAGATAAAATGCCTAGTTCGCGTACTTTCTTTGCTTGGTTAGATTTATACCCTGATAAAGTAAAACAATACGCGCGCGCAACAGAATTAAGAGCTGAGGCAATCTTTGACGATATCCTTTCAATTGCAGACCAAAATGAAAATGATACTTATATTAATGATTTTGGTTTAGAAGTTGTCAATAATGATGTAATACAACGATCACGTTTAAGAATAGACGCACGTAAATGGGTACTATCTAAGCTAAACCCTAAAAAGTTCGGTGACAAAACAGACGTTACGTCAGGAGGAGAAAAACTGCAAACTATTCAATCAATACAAGTTGAAATATTGAAACCTAATGAAGATTAGTGGAACAATAGTATTCGAAAAGAATTGGAACGCTTTAAACTCAGGAAAATATAAATACATTATAAATTCAGGTAGTTCTAGGAGTTCCAAGACATTTTCTATATTACAAATATTTTGGATATTAGCTTGGACAAAACCACGAGTTAAATGCGCTGTATTTCGTAATACAAAAAAGGATTGTAAGGACACTATCTTACAAGATATGCTTAAATACTATCCAACGCTAGATAATTACGACCAAATTACTTTCAATAAAACAGAATCAGTATTTACTTTTCCAAATGGTAGTACAATAAATATAGAGGGTACAGATGACGAACTAAAAGTGCATGGTTACCATTCAGACTATCTTTGGTTTAATGAGTTCTATAAAATGCCTAAGTCAACGTTTGACCAACTAGATATGCGTTGTAGTGGTATTGTTTTTATGGATTACAACCCAATTGGTAAAATGTGGAGTGATGACCTTACAAAGCAGGATAACGCTATTTTAATACATTCTACGTTCAAAGACAATCCAATGATACCTATTGAACAAAAGCGTAAAATATTAAGTTATGAGCCTACACCTTACAATATAGAGCAAAAAACAGCAGACAACTATTTATGGAATGTTTACGGTCTTGGATTAAAAGCAGAAAAACCTAATAGAATATTTAAAGACTGGACAACCATATCCGATAATACTTTCAATAGTTTACCATTTACTAGCTACTATGGTTTAGACTTTGGAATGAGCGCACCAACAGCACTAATAGAAATGAAATTCGATGGCGACCAAACTTTCTTTTTAAAAGAGCGTCTGTATAAACCAATGAATGAAATGCGTGGCACTTTATCTGAAGAGTTAGAATCATTAAACATACCAAAACACGCAGAAATCATTTGCGATAGTGGTAACGAATTAAATTTAGGTGAATCAATAAAACTTCGAAATTCAGGTTTTAATATAATACAAGCGCAAAAGGGACAAGGCTCGGTAGTTTCTGCAATTGAAACAATGCAAAAGGCAAAGATTATATATACTGAAACATCATATAATTTAGAGCAAAACTACGAGGATTATTCGTGGAAGGTGCATCAAGGCATACAATTAGATATTCCGGAAGATACTAGAGAGGATGCAATTGACGCTGCTAAATATGTAATTAAATGGTATGTAAAAACAAGAAGATTATCAATTTAATGTATTTGTATTATTTTTTTATATAACTTTGTAGAATATTTTAAGATATGAGTAATTTTTGGAGCAATCTTTTTAAAGTAGAAAGAGACCGATCAGGGAATGTTTTTTATTCTTTTTCTGGTGTGGATGGATTTGCTAACGGAACTAAATACCTAGACTATTCTTTAACAAACCCTGTATTACTTACCATTATTGCATTACGTAGTAAATTATTTTCGCAAATGAAAATAAAACACGTTAATTCAAGTGGTATTGAAGTACAAAATAGCGAAGTAATAAAGCTATTAAAATCACCTAATTACTTTCAATCACAAGAAGACTTTTTATTTCAGTTAATGTGGTTTATGAGTGCCACAGGAAACTGCTATACATACCAATTAAAAGCAACAGGAAACATACCAAAGGCTATTTATAATTTAGTTCCTTCAGAAATTGACTTAAATGGAACTGAAAAAGTAAATAAGTTTATTATAACTGATAAAGACTTTAAAGCTTTAGGAGAAAAAGAAATTATATATAAATTAGACGGGTCTTCTTATAAGATAAAACTATCTAATATTATACCTTTTTATGACCTTGCCAATGGTATGGTTGAAAACTCTTTTATGCAAAGTGAAAGCCGTTTAAAAGGTCTTGTTAAAACGTTACAGAATATTGACGAAAATATTAAAGCTAAAAATGTCAATTTAAAAATGACACAAAAGTATTTAGTATCTAATAAGTCAACAGGAAACGAGGCACAAATACAACAAGATGATCGTAATGATATATCTAAAAAATTAGGTTCTCAAAGCATTATGATTACAAATGCTGCTATAGATGCAAAGCATTTAGTAAGTGATATGAAAAGGTTATATTTAGACGAACAATTTTCAAATGATGCAAATACTTGTTTATTAGCTTTTGAAATGTCAAAGGATGTATTAAACTATTTTAGTAGTGGAGCTTCTACTTATGATAATAAAAATATAGGTTTAATTCAATACGTTCAAAATTCAATCCAATCGGATGCTAATATGTTTGTAAATAGTTTATCGCAACAATTTGGACTATTTGAAAATGGCGAAATGTTAACAGCATCTTATGACCATTTACCTATAATGGCAGAGGTTATGAAAAACAAAATTGATACGTTTAAGGCATTTCAAGAAACTTTAAAATTATCAATTGAAAATGGTACTATATTGCAACCTGAAGCACAACAAATGACTAATGATTTTAGATTAAAAATAGGGCTATGATAAATAAATTAACAGAAGAAGAAATAAAAAAGCTTCAAGACCTAAAAAATAAGGCTATTAACGATAAAGAAGTAGTTAAGAAATGACAAAAGAGGAAGAAATCCAATACGTTTTTAAAAATAAAGACTTATTGATTACTGAAAAGAAAAGCGCACTTAAAAGAGGCGATAATGCTTTAAATATAATCAAAGAGGAAGAAACAAAAGCTAATAAGGCTGGAGTTGAAATTTCGGATAGTATGGATGTATTAAAAGCTCGTTTAGTTATTAATACTACAAACGTTATTGATAGCCATATGGATTGCCATATCCCTGGACTATGGAATAAAACATTACAGGAAACTAAAATGCTTTATCTATTGCAAGAACATGAAATGGAATTTAGTAAAGTAATTGCTGATAGTGTAAACGATGGACTAAAAGCAAGCGCAGAGCAATTAAGATGGAGGGATTTAGGGTTATCTTGGAATGGTAAAACAGAAGCTCTTATATTTGAATGCCAAATTAAAAAAGATGTAAATGAATTTATGTTTAATTTGTATCGTAAAGGGCGTGTAATGAACCATTCAGTAGGTATGCAGTATGTTAAGTTATTCCTTTGTATTAATAGCGAAGAGGCTATGTATTCAAGCGAAAAAGCCAATTGGGATAAATACTATAAGGAAGTAGCTAACAAAGAAATTGCAGACGAAAAGGGGTATTTTTGGGCTGTAACCGAAGCTAAAGTAGTTGAGGGTTCAGCAGTAGTAAAAGGATCAAACCAATATACACCAAGTTTAGAAATAGAAATTGAAAAAAATGAAGCCGAGACAATCACTTCTGAAACAATAGAGCCGTCAATAGACACTCACAAAGCAAATGAATTATTAAAAGAATTAATTAACAAAATTTAATCACAATGGATGAAGATTTAATCAAAGAATTGGGTCTAAAAATTGACGCAATGAAAAATGATTCAGTAACAAAAGCTGAATTAATCGAAATTATGTCTAAAGTGCAAGCTTTAGAAACTTCAGGAGTTGAAGTAAAAGAAATGAAAAACGACGTTGAACAAATTGCTCTACGTGTTTTAGAATTAGAAACTAAAGGAGCTACTCCAAGCGAAACAGCTTCTTTGAAATCTATTTTAGAATCAAAAGCGAATGAGTTAAAAGCGTTAAAAGAAAACCGTTCAGGTGCTGTAAACTTTGTATTAAAAGCAGTAGGAAATATGGCTTTGTCTACAAATGTAACAGGACAAGTTCCACAAGCTGAGAGAGAAGCTGGTATTACTAGAATTGTAAGAAGACAACCTTACATCCTTTCTTTAGTAAATAGTGGATCTATTATGTCTAACCTTTGGGAGTGGGTAGAACAGAAAAACCCTGAAGGTGGAGCTGGAATGACTGCTGAGGGTGCTAAAAAATCACAAGCTGATTTTGATTTAGTACTTGCATCTGCACAAGTTAAAAAAGTAACTGCATTTATTAAAGTTACAAAAGAAATGCTAGACGATGTTGAGTTAATGCGTTCTGAAATCGACCAAGAATTGACAGAATTAATCAATTTAAAAATTGACGAGCAAATTCTTTCAGGAGATGGTTTAACTGTTAACCTAACAGGTATTTTGACAAATGCCACAACTTTTGCTGCTGGATCATTTGCTTTAAAAGTAGTTGCTCCAAACAATGCAGACGTATTAAGAGTTGCAATCAACCAAGCAAACGTTGCGCAATTTAACCCTAACTATATCGTATTGCACCCATCTGATGCTGCTGCAATGGATTTAGACAAAGGAACAGACGGACACTATGCTTTGCCTCCTTTTACTTCATTAGATGGTAGAGTTGTAAGTGGTATTCCAGTAGTTGTAAATACAGGAATTACAGAAGGCACTTTCTTGGTAGGTGATTTCACAAAATCAGGAGTACGTTTTAAAGAGGGTGTTACTATCAATGTAGGTTACGAAAATGATGACTTTACTAAAAACTTTGTAACTATTTTGGCTGAAGCTAGATTGGTACATAGAGTAAAATCAAACCACTACGGAGCTTTCGTAAAAGGTACATTCTCAACTGCAATTACTGCTATTACTAAACCGTAATGACAGTTAAGCTGACAAAAGATTGGGCGGGCTATAAAAAGTCCGCCTTAATTGAAATCGAAGACCAGTCTGTATTAGACAAAGGATTTGAAATCGGGCTTTTCGAGAAAGAAAATAAAGAAGTAAAGAAACAAGCAAAAGAAAAATAAAATGCAAATAATAGATCAATCTTTTTTTATCAATAAAAATTATTTACATATTCCTTTGGCAGTGCAAGACCCTAGCGGTAGTGCATACGACAACCAAGGCGAATTGGATTTTTTATGTACTAAAATAGAAAAAGAAATCTTATTAAATGCATTAGGCTTAACTCTTTACAATGAGCTTCAAATTGCGTTAGATGATATTGATAATATAGATAATGCAAAATGGAAAAAGTTAGTTTATGGCGAGGAATATGACGAAAAAATATGGAATGGATTAGCAAATGAAAATTCACTAATTGCGTGCCGAGTCTTTGAAATATTCACAACCGAAACTGCTATACGTTTATCAACTACAGGAGGTAAAGTGGCAAACCCTGAAAATGCGAGCAATGCTACACCTATGTATTTAATTGCAAATGCTAACAATAGCTTTATTAAACAATATCAAGGCGATTATTTAGAGTATCCATTAAATTATGATAATGTAATTGACTGGTTAGGATGTAATACAAATGTAGAGCGTTCATTATATAGTTATTTAATAGATAAGCAATTAGATTTTCCAACGTGGAATCCCGATAATTTTAAAATTTACGAAACAAAAAACTCATTTGGTATATGATAGTTTTTGAAGAGAAAATAAGAGAATTAATTTGTTTAATGCCGGAAGTAAAAGACGCATCAAATCGTAAATTCAAAGTACGTTATGATTGGGGAACTACAGATGTTTTAAATAAATACTTATTGCTTAAAGAAAACGTTTCAAAATATCCTTTGATTTGGTTAGTAACTGGAAAAGATAGAGAAGATTACATTAGGAATATCGTAAATAGAAAGGCACGTTTTGTAATTGCAACTCGCTCCAATAACGTTGATAAATTCAATGAATTTCAATTTAAAACCGATTACACTAATATTCTGATTCCTGTTTATGAAAATTTTATTACTACATTAGAGCGTAGTGGTATTAGTTCAATAGTAGGATATAGCGTAGAAAAACAATTAATACCCAACTATTCTGTAAAAGAAAATGACAAAGGATTAATTGACGTCTGGAATGCTATTGTAATTGATTTAGAGATTGAAATAGACGGTAAAAAATGCCTAAATAAAAATATAAACTATGGCAAAAGAGAAAAGTATTGTTAGAAAGTTTTTAGTATTAAAACAGTTTACATTTGACAAAGTGTATTATGTAGGCGATACAATAGAGCTTTCAAACCAACGAACAATAAACAATTTATTAATTCAAAAATACATAAAATAATATGGCTTTAGTAGACCAAATTAATGTAGTAGCTTGTTCACAAGGCGACTTGTTAGGAACAGGAATGGAGGGATGTACTTTCGATTGGGAGAGAGTAGAAACAATCGAATTAACTCCACGTGGTTATGCTTATACTGATGTTCAAAATTTAGCAAACGTAAAAAAGGCACAACAACAAGGTGATGTTATTATCTTACAAGGTATTAAATCATTTAATTTAGTGCCAGTTGAACCAAATATCAATACTGCGGATGGATCAGGTTACAAAACAGTAACAGGAGAACTTCCTTACGAGTATGATGTAATGTTTGACAATAACGGTGTAAACTTTTGGAAGGCTTTACGTTCGTTAAACTCAAAAGACCGTTATAACGTAGCTTTTTATGATGTAGAGGGTAATAAAATCTTTACACAAACAAAAGCAGGAGTTATTAAAGGTTTTTCTGTTAAAATGCTTTATACAGGACAATACAAAGGTAAAGAGGGTAACAACCCTGCGGAAACTAAAATGCAAATTCAATTGGCTGATTTTTCAGAAATGGAGCGTCAGTCTTGGATTACGGGGGATAATTTGGATTTCAATGCAAAATCTGATTTAGAGGGTGTAAACGATGTTAGCTTAACTCCTTCTCCTTTAGCAGTTTCTGGAACTTCTTTAATAGTAAAAGCGTTATTACAAGATAAATCACATTTTGTTGATGGTTTAGCTTTAACTGATTTTAGAATCAAAAGAAATGGTACAGTTGTAACCGCAACTGCTATAGCTTTAGATAGTACCGCAAAAACATATACTTTTACAATTCCTGCTGCAACTGCTGGAACTTATACAGTAGAGTTATGGGATGCTACATTAAGCACAAACACTATTTTAGTAGATTCAACAGGATTGTTATACAAAGCTGCTTCAGTTGGTAGCGTTGTAGTAGCATAGATTAGTTTGTTTTTAGTAATTAAGCCACGTTATTAAATTAACGTGGTTTTTTTGTACCTTTGTTTTATGACAATTCCAGAATACTTAAAAAACGCTAGATTTGTGAAAGGTTCGATACTAGATCAAACCGAGCGTATTGTATTGGCAAAAGAAAACGACATTGTAAATCTTAACATCACTCAAATAGAAAATAGTAAAGGAGCGGATGACAAAGAATTAAAAAACAGCAGTTCAAAATTTAAAGGAGTTTATACATTAGCTACTCAAATGATAAATCCTGAAAAGGTTGCAGGAACTCCTTATACATTTTACGATACAGGAAACTTTTTTAATAACTTTCAAATTGATATTATGCCAGACTTAACTAAAATTACTATTTTTAGTACAGGAACTGGAGCAGGTCAAAAGGCAGACTTTTTTAAAGGATATTCTAATATATTTGGATTGACAAAACAAAACCAATATGAAATGAATTATCGAATTATTAAGCCTGAATTAATGAAATTTATAAACCAATATTTATGAGACCACAACCAAAAGAATTAGAGTTTTATAATAGCCTTGAAAATTTACCATTATACAATTGGAATAAACTAACTACTGTAAATGATTATAACTGGTTAATAGTTGGATTTGATGGTAGGCAAACAAAAATAAAAGATAGTCGCTTAGAAGTATTAGCAGTACAATTACAAGACGATTATTTTAAGCTACTAAATGATAGGAGTTTTACAAATAGATTGCAAAAAATGGCTAAAATTGATAATTTAAGCACACGTTATAATATTGTAACGGCTTTATTACAAAGAATGAGTTTAGGATTTGCAGATTGCCAAATGGAAACACGCTATCAATTTATAGAAATGATTAATAAATTTGGGTTTAAAATGCCACAAATTAATACTATTGACGGGGATATTGCTGAAATTGTTAGGATAAATAACGAATTACAAAACATAAAAACTCAAATTAAAATACTTAATGACGAGTTAAAAATAGAAAATAAAGGATCAGAACCTAACTTAAATAAGCAATTAATATTGATAGGAGTAGGGTTAGGATTGAACTATAGATTAAATCCAAAAGAGATAACCGTTTCTGAATATGTAGAAATGTGTAAATTATTAGAAGAAAAATTAAAACAAAATTAAATTTTTGTAACTTTGTCAAATAATCGGAGAGTGCCTTAACAGCTACTCTCTTTTTTTTTTTATCATATTATGGCACAAAACGCAATAGATTTAGTAATTACCCAAGACGCTATTAAGCAAGTTGATAATCTTATATCAAAACTTTCACTAGCTGAAAGTGAAATGCTTAAACTAGCACAAGCCTCCTTAACAGCTTCAAAAAGTGTAAGTGGAATTAGTACACCAAGTGGATTAAGTGCAAGTAGTGGTGATAATGCCACTATAAACGCACAATTAAAAGCACAATCAGATATTATTTCAAAATTGAATAAAGAAATTCAAGGATTAAATGATAAAATGATTAAGTTAAATGAAACTAAAAGAAATACTAATAAACTTACTGCTGATGAAATTGTAGCTAACCAAGAATTAAGAAAAGAAGCTATACAAACAGCAAGGGAAAATTCTGCGTTAATAGGTAGTTACCAAAAATTAAATATAGAGCATCAAAAGGCTATTAAAACAGCTCAAGATGCAGCTGTTACTTATGGCTTAACTTCAAAAGAGTTTCAAAATGCAAGTGAAAAAGCTAATAAATTAGACCAAGAACTTAAAACTATTGACGCTACACTTGGGAAAAACACAAGAAACGTAGGTAACTATAACGGAAAATTTAATGGATTAAGTAATTCAATTAATCAATTAACACGTGAAGCTCCAGCATTTGCAAATAGTATGCAAACTGGATTTATGGCTATTTCAAATAATATTCCTGCTTTTACCGATGCAATTGGACAATTAAAACAAAACAATAAAGATTTAGTCGCACAAGGTGAAAAGCCAGTTTCAATAATGAAATCATTAGGGGAATCATTATTTAGTTTTAATACTTTAATTTCGTTAGGTGTTACATTATTAACCGTTTACGGGGCTAAATTAATAGACTATGCTTTCAATACAGATGCTGCAAAAGAATCTACCGATAGATTAACAAAATCATTAAAAGATAATGAGGAACAAGTAGCAAATAATATTAAACAAATTGAAAATCAAACAGAAATAGATTTACAACTTGCACGTAAAAGAGGTGCAAGTGATGAAGAATTAGCTAAAATTAAAATAAAATCATCGGTTGATATAGTTACTGAATATGAAAAAAATTATAATAAAGCGGTACAAAAATTAGATGCATTTGATTCTTATAGAAGATTAAAAGAAGAAAATAGCACAAAAGCTTTATTATTTTTAGCACAAAAAAATGGAGGAGATATTGAAAAAGCTAGGACAGAATATTTAAGACGTGAAAAAGCATATACTGAAGAAAATAGAAAATTATTAGTTGAAGATAAAAATAAATATGATAAAAAATTAAAAGAAGCTAATGATAAAATGGTTCTTGGAGATTTAACTTCACAAGCTGATTTAGCAGAAAAAAAGAAAGCTGCTCAAGAAAAAGCAAATGCAGACGCTTTAAAAGCAGAAGAAGAAAGATTAAAATTATTAGCTGAATTACGTAAAAAAGAATTACAAGCCGAATTAGCTGCTATTGATGTTAAATTAGCAAATGAAGCACAATATTTAGAAGAAAGATTAGCTTTGTTAGATCAAGACTTTTTAAAACGTAGCCAAATTGCAAAAGTAGATTATGATGAGGCTTTGCGACTGGCAAAAGGAAATCAAACAAAAGAAAAAATAGCACTTATTGAATATCAAAATGAGCAAATTAAAATAATGCAAGATTTTGATAAAAAGAAAAAAGAATTAAAGAAAACAGGATTTACGGAAGTTGGCGATGCTACAGCAAGTTGGGATGAAGAAAAAAAACGTATTGAACAAAATGCAGAAAATTTAAATAAAATAAATGAAGACGCACAAAAAGCACATACTGCATGGAAATTTAAAAAATATGAAGAAGATTGGCAAAAAGAACAAGCACTTTTAAAAGAAAAAGCTGCTTATATGAGGTCTTTTGTAGATGAATTTATTAATAATTCAGGACTTACAGAAACTTTTAAACTATTTGAAGGTGAAGATTCTTTATTTGCACGAATGAATAAAGGAATGGCATTTACAAAAGATAGTTGGAAAGCAGATACAGTACAAATGATGGAGGGAGTACAAGAAATGTTTAATTTCATTTCAAATGCTTCACAAGCTAATTTTGAGGCTGAATACGCAAGATTGGAAAGCCAAAAAGAAATATCTATACAATTTGCTGGAGATAGTGCAAGTGCTAAAAAGAAAATAGAGGAAGATTACGACAAAAAGAAACGTGAAATTGCAAATAGAGAAGCTCAAGCCAAGAAAAAACAAGCTATGGTTAATGTCGCTATTGATACTGCACAGGCTATTTTAGGTATTTGGGCGCAAGTTCCAAAAGTGGATTTTGGTATTAGTGCAACTGCTTTATCTATTGCAGTAGGTGCTTTAGGAGCGGCACAAATAGGAATGATTGCAGCGCAAAAGATACCACAATATGCACAAGGTACAGACAATCACAAAGGAGGTTTAATGCTTGTAAATGACGGTAAAGGTAGTAACTACCAAGAGACTGTAATCTTACCAAGTGGTCAAGTTATACAGCCACAAGGTCGTAATGTATTAATGGATGCTCCTGCAGGAACAAAAGTATTAACACACGAGCAACAATTAAAAGAAATGTTATCTTTACGTGGAATATCAATGGCAAATACTCAAAAATATGAGGGTATGAATGCTAGTGAAATGGATGCTATTTTAAGCAAACATTTTTCAGGAATAAAAACACAAAGCACCATAATTGATAAAAATGGCTTTACACAATATGTAAAAAATGGTAACTCAAGAACTATTATTAACGCTGCTCGTTTTAGTGGCACTGGACTATCTGTATAATGAGCTATAAATTTTATTTAAACTTTAAAAGTGATACAATAGGACAACTAGAAATAGATGAGCCTATTGGATTTGCTGATACTGATTTTCAATTAGTACAAAAGGATAAATTATACGGCAGGGATATATCCTTTGGAGGTGGCGAAAATCAATTTGAATTTGTACTTAATAGAACGCATTATTTAGAGCATTTATTGTATTATTTAAATAAATTTGGTTTTGAGGCAAAAACTGATTTAATTATTGAAATTGATGGAATTGAAAATATAGTAGGCGAATTAGACTATGCAACTGCTATTACAGACGATTTAGAGTACTTTAAATGTAAAGTTATTCAGCAATCAGAATTACAAATATTAAAACGTAGAAAAACCGTAAAAGTTGATGTATTTAGTAATAAAGATGTAGACGGCAATCCAATTACTCCTTTAGTTCCTGAAAATATTTTGCTTTTGGCAAAGCCAGTAGTTCAAACATCACGTTGGGAGCAATCGCAACCGTATGTAAAAACACTTGAAACAAAAGGAACACGTTATTATGCTATTAATCCAGCACAAAATTTGGTTAAAAGTGAAATTGACGAAAGTTTAACTTTTTTTGAAGTAGATCCAAATGATAAGTCTTTAATGTCTTTAATTAAGGCTACAAATAACTTAAAAAATATTAATATTAAAATTAGTGGAGTTAGTGGTGTATTTGATACCGATAGTGATAATGGCGGGGATGGATATGTAACAATTGATTTTGAATTAGCTTATGGTAAAGATTATGATAGTGCGACAAAAGTTAATTTTTTCTCAAAGCAATTATCCGATACAGACCCTACATTTAATTTAAGTTTACCCGATATAACTCACAATATTCAAACATTACAAAGGGACGAGTTAATTTGGTTATCTTTTAATTTTAAATTACGTGAATCTAGTAGTAATCCATTTGGTCGAATGGAATGCCATACAACGCTAAATATTCAATCAGTTGAAATGGTTGTTGAATCTACTGCATATAATTCAATTACGCCATCATTTAGATTGATTGACGTAATGAAGCAAGTAACAAAATCAATTAGCGGATTGACTTTGAATGCACCTCGTTTTGATGTTGGTGGGCAGTTTTATGATAATAGACTTTTTAATGGTAATTTATTACGAGGAATAATTGACAAGCCATTTTATGTAAGTTTAGACGATATTGAAAAGTCAATTACAGAAATGAATGCTGATTATGAAATTGACGCAAATGGTCAAGTATTTTTAGGGCTTGAAAATGATTTTTATACATCTAGTGAATGTGCATTTTTTGACAATACCCAATTTAGCGAAATGAATAAAACATTTAATCCTAAATTTAGTATTAACGAGTTTACTTATTCATATAAAAATTATCAATCACAAAAAGAGGCAACCGAAGCCAATTCAGCCGATACAGTTCACGGGGAGTCTAAATGGGTAATAAATAATAAAAAAGTAGAGAACAAAAAGGATGTGAATATTAATTGGACTAGAGATGCCTTTTTAATTGAATCTAATCGACGTAATTCGATAAAAATATCCGAAGATACAGCAACGCAGGATGACGATACTTTATTTATTTTAGATACAATTGCAACTGAAACTAATCAAAGTTTTACAGAAAGTACTTATTTACAGCATAGTTATGATGGTACTAGATTAATTTTACGAAATGATGGAGCTATAAATTTTGTTTCATTGGGTATTATTATAAGTAGTAATTTTACAATTTCAGCTCCAGATAATAATGCAGGAAACTATATAGTTTATGCGGTTAGTGGACAAGAATTGCAATTGACTAGAACATCAAGCGGTTCAATTTCTGTTTCAAATGATGGAGCAAGAAACACAAACTATATTTATACTATTCAGCAATCAGTAATTCCATTTACCAATTATACAAATCAAGGATTTACAACTATTGATAATCTTAAATTAGGCAATCAATATAGTAACTTACGTTATTCTGTTAAGCGTAATATTGAGAATTATTGGAATAGTTATTTAGCGACTTGCAATTTATATGCTGAAAATAAAAATATTCAAAACACGTACTATAAAAATAATGGTAAATGTGTAACTACCTATTTAGATAAAACGGTTACTGAAAAAGGCAATTTTATACCAACAAATCCTATTTTAAGTCCATTTTTATATAATGAATTGATATTTAGTAGTGTAGAATTAGAGGATTTTTTTGATTTACAGAATAAAATAAGAACACAAAGAGGCTTTATTCGTACGATTGATAATAACAATAATGTTATTAAGGTTTATCCTATGTCGATTAAATATGAACCAATTAATAAAGAATTGGCTATTAAAGGAGAGGAAAAATACGAGCCTAAAATAATGACAATTACAACTCAAAATCCTTATATTACTATTAATTCGGAAACTACTGTTTTAAAATTAAAATATAAAATTGAAAATAATAAGGTTTACATTTATGATCATTCAAACCAATTATTATATAATCCTGTTTGGTGGTATAATGTATCAATTAATAATTCAATTGCACCCGATATTTTAGAATTAAAAAGTAGATTAAATTTACTAACTTTGTAACGTTATGATAAAACCATTTATTAATTTATATAGAACACTTGAAGAGGCTAATTTATTTGAAAATAGTCAAATTAATAATTTTTATGATTTTTCAGGTGTTCAAATTTTGCCAAACAATCCAAATAAAATAATACAAGCTACAAATGTAACTGAAGGTATTGATTTAGAGGACTGGACTGTTTATGTAGTGCAATGCAATGGCACAAAGACTGATATTACTATTAGTTTTATGGTAGAGCAAATATTTACAGACGACAATGGCAAAAATCAAATACTTTGGAGTTTAAAAAATGTAGCTTATGATTTTTATACTGAATTAGTTTATTTAGAAATACATCAATCATTAGGAGAAACATTTTACAGTAATTTGTTTTTATTGACAAATAATGATAGCGACAAAGTTTCACAAATTTATTATAAAACAAAAATAAAAGAGAGTTTTCAAAGCATTTCGGCAAAATTTTGGTTTAGACAAAATCAAAAAGAAAGTGAATTAAAACAATACTACGAGATTTCTACAAGTTCTACAGTAACACAATCAATTAAAAGAAAGTCAATTAAAAAATATATGACTGAATTAATTGATATTGATACATTAATTCATTTAAGCGATGTATTAGAAAGCAAATTTATGTATTTAGACGGTTATCGTAGTTATTTGTATGAATCTATCAAAATACCCGAATTAGTAAGTCAAGAAAATTTTGGAATGACTACTATTTTAATTTCACAAAATACAAATGATGTAATTGATTATGATGCGTTATTTTATGAAGAACCTAGTATTTTACCAGTTGCAGTAAATGATACGTTTACGGTAGCTAAAACAGGTGTTAGTACTTTATTAGTTTTGGCAAATGATAATTTAGGAGCACCACCAACAGTAATAACTTATATTGTTCAAACAGGAATAACTACAGGGGTTTTAAGCATAACTTCAGGAGGTCAAAGCATTACTTTTACACCAAATGGTACAACTGCAACAGGACAAACTTTTGTTTATACGATTGAAGATAGTAATGGAAATATGTCACAAGCTACATCAACTTTAAATGTACAAACGGCATCAGTTCCACTAACATCAGTAAATGACACAGTTACTTTAAATAATGCGGGAGTTCAAACAATTAATGTATTATCAAACGATAGTTTAGGTACTTTGCCAACTAATATAACTAGCGTAGTAACTACATCTTTAACTATTGGTTCGGTTGCAATAACTTCAGGCGGACAAAGTTTAACTTTTACACCAAACGGTACTATTGCAAGTGGTCAAACAATGACTTATACAATTACAGATAGCACAGGAGCAACAAGCACAGCTACTGTCACAATTACAACTATTGTGGCAACGCCACAAGCATCATTTTCTAATGGTACTAGCTTAAGTGTAAATCCAACAAGCTCATTTGAAGATAATAAGTCGGCAAGCGGAACTGTTACTATTACGGGTGGATCCGTTACATTTAAGTCTTTTGCGACTATTTTCACTAATAACAGTACAAACGTAATTACAACTGCTGTTATTAATGGTGTTACATTATTTGCAAAGAGAAATGAAATAGTTGGAACTACTGTAAGTTCTGCTTCTATAACTTTACCAGTTGGTACTTATAATTACAGTATAGAAGTTAGCGGAAATGGTTTAGGAGGTTCAGGTTCAGGAGGTATTCAAACAATATAAAAAAAATGGTAAACACATTATTAATTACAAAAGAAACAGGAAACTATTTTAGTTTTGTTTTAAACGGAAATACAGCTAATAAAGTAACTTCTATTAAGAATGACTTATTGGCAGTAGGCGAACAATTGCATTTTAAGACTGCAAACGGCGCTAATATTATAAAAGAACAGTTTATATATCCAGCTAATTTAACGGTTGTAAGTGGTGGCACTTTTACTTTTACAACGGTAGCCGAAGTTTGGACTAAATTAATTGAAATAGGTTTCTTTGACTGGATTAGTGCAGGAGGCGAAAGTGGTGCTAGTCGTTTTGATGACTTATTAGATACTTTTAAATATACTGGCAAAGATGGAATGGCTATAATTGTGAATGAATCACAGCAAAAGCTAGAGGCGGTTACTATTTATAATTATAAAAAGTTTACAGAATTACAAGATACACCTAGTACATTAGTACCAAATAAAATGGTAGTAGTAAACGCAGCGGGGACGGCTTTAGAACTAAAAGACCAACCTGTAACGCCACCACAATATTTGAATAGCGTAGGTTACTTTGACTATAACGATGCGGTTACACAAACTACTCCGCTAACATTAGTTGCAAATACAGCTTTAAAATTAACAAATGATACATTAGGGGCATTTACAAATATAGATCAACCACCTTATGGTGTTTCAACAGTTTGGGATGCTGCTAATAATGAATTTGATTTTACACAATTATCTATTGGAGATACAATAGATGTAAGAATACATTTAGTTGTAAATACTACAGCATCTAACCAAAAGTTTCACATTTCTGCAAAATTTGGAATAGGTAGTACAAGTGTATTTGAAAATATTATTTTTGATACACAAGTTAAAACTGCAGGAGCAAATGAGGTTTCATTTGTAGCGCCTTTTTATATTGGTTCAAACGATATTAAAAATTATCCTGCTGAATTATATATTACATCAGATAGTAGTGGAACAGTAAAAGTTAATGGTTTTTATATTAGAATTTTACGAAAAAATATTAATATAGTTTCAGTAGAAACAGGGGTTAATGATGCAAGTGCTTCTGTAAAAGGAATATTAAGGTTAGCGGGTGATTTAGGGGGTACTGCTACAAATCCAACCGTTCCAGAATTAGCTAATAAAGTGCCTAAAACAAGAACTATCACTATAAATGGTACTGCTTTAGATTTGAGTGCCGATAGAAGTTGGACTATTAGCACTACTGCTAATTGGGGCGGTATTGGTGGCACATTAAGTAATCAAACAGATTTACTATCTGCTTTAAATGCAAAGCAAAATGTTTTAAACGGTACAGGATTTGTTAAGTCAACTGCAGGAGTTATTAGCTATGATAATAATGTTTATGCTACTCTTACAGAATTAAATGATGGATTAGATACAAAAGAGAATATTATAGGTGCTGGCACAACTGCTCAATATTGGCGAGGAGATAAAACTTGGCAAACACTTGATAAAACGGCTGTAGGACTTGCAAATGTAGACAATACTTCAGATATAAATAAACCCATCTCTACAGCTACTCAAAATGCTTTAAATTTAAAAGCAAATGATAATGAAGTTGTAAAATTAACAGGCAACCAAACTATTGCAGGAGTAAAAACATTTGATGCAGTACAAAGTTTTAACTATCATAATTATTTTAAGCAAGTTTCAGTATATTCGAATGCAACTGGATTTACAACTGTTGCTGGATTTTCTACAGGATTGTTAATATCAACAACGTCTGCACAAACGGCTATCATACAAACAAATGCCTTAACTGGTTTACATACTTTTACGTTGCCTAATGCATCTGGTACATTTGCTTTAACATCTGATTTAACAAATAAAATATCAGGCACTTTAACAAGTGGCTACATACCAAAAGCAACAGGAAGTACTTCATTAGGAAATTCTTCAATTTATGATAATGGTACTAATATAGGAATAGGAACTACTTCGCCAGGAGCTAAATTACACTTAATAGGTAGTTCAGAAACTTTAAGATTAGGAACTACTACAAGTGATAATTATTTTACTTTTTTTAATTCATCAGGAGCTCAAATTGGAGATATAGGTTTTGATGGTAGAGATACTAATATATTGTCTATTTGGAACAATTCAAATGGAGGTATGTTATTTGGAACTAATAGTACCGAACGTATGCGTATCACTTCAAGCGGTCAAGTTCAAATATCAAGTCCTATTTCAGATGCTTTAAAATTGACAAATACAAATAGCGGAGCATATAATGGGGTTTTAATTCAAAACGATGCTTCAAATCAAGTTGTATTAGGTATTGGTGGTAGTACAGTTGGTGGTAGTAATCAAAATAGAGGATATAGTGGTACTGTGTCTAATATTGATTATTATTTGATGACTAACAACACCGAACGTGTGCGTATCACTTCATCAGGCAACGTAGGAATAGGAACTACTGCTCCAAATCAATTATTATCAATCTCAAGTTCATCTGTTGGTGGTTCTGCTTTTGGTTTATATAATACTGCTTCAAATACAGATAATAGAAATTGGGCTTTAAAATTAAATGCTATTAATTATGGTGATTTAGGATTTTTTGTAAGTTCATCGAATGGAGGCAATCCTGAATCTGGAAGTATTCCAATGCTTATAAATAAATTAGGCAACGTAGGAATAGGAACAACTGCGCCAAGTGAAAAGTTAGAAGTAAGTGGTTTAATTAAATCAACAAATGGAATATCAGTAGGTGGGTCAGGAGTTTCTGTTGTATGGACTGGAACGCAAGCAGCTTACGATGCAATAGGAACTAAATCAAGTACAACCATTTATTTCATTCAATAATGAGTATTAAAGTAGGTACAACCGATATTACAACGGTAGGAAAAATAAAACTAGGTAGTTCTAATATTACAAAAGTATATAAAGGAACTACTCAAATATGGCCTGTAGTTTCTTTTTATTCTTTTCCTGCTGGGTCATTTTCATCAACTGACGGAACTGGAGCATGTGCAATATCACCAACTGGCACTACTTATTATTCAAATGTTTCAGCTCCTTGGATTGGAAATACTATGTACACTAATAGTTCTTTAACAACTGTTTTGAACGGAGCGAATCAATGGTTTAGAATAGGTGGATCAATGGATAATTCATCTTATCAAATTAATAGTTTAGGTGTAATTATTGATGCTTATGATTGTGGATTCTAAAAAATTAATATTTTATAAATTATTATTTATTAACTTTGCTTTTAATTATTAACCAATAAAACAAAAATTATGAAATTAGATTTAAACTTTGATTTAAAAGATTTAGCAGGAAACGCAATACCTGAAGCTAATTGCGGTAAAATTGTAGCTAATGCATTATCACAAGAAGCAAATGGAGACGCTTTAAAATATTGGGATTGGGCTTTAAAACTACACAATGGTAAAATTTTAGAGTTAGACAATTCAGATCAACAAACGTTTAAAGATTATATTAAATCAAGTCAAAGTTTGAGTGTTTTATTAAAAGCTCAAGTTTTACTTTTATTCAAATAAAAAATGAGTTGCCCCAATACAAATTATTTTCCAGACATTATAAAAGGAGATACTTTTACAGGTCGTAAAATGACTTTTTACAATGGTAAAGGAGAGTCAAAGACTCTTATGGATTTAACAGGTGCAAAAGTTGTTTTATCATTTAAAAAAGCAACTGGACAAAATGCCGTCTTTACATTTTCTACTGAAGACGGCACTATTACTATTCCAACTCCTACAAATGGAGAGATATTTTTACAGCCTCGTGTTATGAATTATGCACCATACAATTATATCTTTGATGTGGTTGTAACAACTTTATCTGGAACGGTACACACTTATTTTACTAACTACTGGAGAATTTATTAATATGTGCCCCAACGATGCTACAATAGTAATAACAGAAACATTAGAACCTACAACCGTTATAATTAGTGACGATTGTAGTGATGTAACGGTTGTTATTAATGAAACCGTTGAGAATGTTACTATTGAAGTATGTGCGTTAGGTGAGCAGGGGTTATCAGCTTATGATATTGCAGTTGCTAACGGATTTGTAGGAACGGAGCAGGAATGGCTTGATAGCTTAACGCCCGAAGTAATTAAACATAAAGTAAAACTAGACGAGGCAATTGCCAAAGGACAAGCTGTTTATATTAGTGGTGCAAATGGAACTAATATTTTAGTTAAGAAAGCATCAAACTCTAGCGAGGCAACATCTAGTAAAACGTTAGGATTATTAGAAACAGGCGGAGCTTTAAACGCTCAAGTTAATGTAGTTACAGAGGGTTTACTAGAAGGATTAGATACAAGCGCAGCAACTATTGGCGATGCGGTTTGGTTAGGAACAAATGGTAATTTAATCTTTGGACTTGCTAACAAACCACACGCTCCAGCGCATTTAGTGTATTTAGGAGTAGTTGCAAGGGTAAACGCTAATAATGGATCTATATTTGTGCATCCGCAGAACGGTTTTGAATTAGAGGAATTACACAACGTATTAATTGAAAACAAAGCCAATAAACAAACATTAATCTATGACGCTACTACTAGCTTGTGGAAAAATGGTTACACTTGGGAATATTTAGCAATAAACGGTAAAACAGATGGAGTTGAAAATGCTATAACAGGAGGGTATTATTTGAATTACGATTTACAAGGTAATACGATATACCGATATATTACAACGGCTACCGATGCAAATGGATACCCAAACGAGGACTCTTTTTATGCTACCAATACGGCAGATGTATTGACTAATTTAATAGTGACGAGAGGATGAAAAATAAAGGAGGTTTTGGTGGAATTGTAAAAAAAATAATTAGTAAAATTTTGCTAGTAATAGCATTTATATTAAATAGAAAATAATGGCGTTTTCATATACTTTAACAGGAACAGGTCAAAATTGCACATTAACAACAGGACAATCAAATATTGTAGTTTCAAGTGCTACAGGTTTAGTTGTTGGTGCTACTATACAAGGAACAGGTATTCCAACAGGAACAAGGATTGGTTCAATTAGTGGAACTACTATTGGATTAGTTAATGCTTCAGGTGTTTCTGTTACTGCTACAGCAACTGGAACGCAATCCTTAATATTTAGTTCTGTTTATGGTTCTACATTAACTATTTCGGCAACAGCTTCAGGAGATTATGCTACACCAGCAGATATTTATAATGCTGGGTTTGGTACAATGTCTGAAAATATAGCAAAACGTGAAATATTTTTTGCAGGTGGTTTGACTATTATTTGGTCAAATATAGTATCTGGTGCAGTATTTGATTTTGTTAACTGGTCGCTTGAGTTTGGTGTTGGTGGTCGTTGGTTATTTCAAGAAAGTTCTATTGTTGGAGAGTTACGAGGTGGGTATTTAGTTAACGGAACTCAATTTTTAAAAACCGCTGGACCTACTTTTTACTCAAATAACTGGAATAATAACGGTGCAGGTGGTTCTTCAATGTTTCAAAACGTTTCAGGAACTACTAATCAGGGATTGTTTAGAATGCATAATCCAAGATTTGTACAAATAGCAGGATCTAATGCCGCATTTGTTTTTAATTCTGCTCGTATGACTATGACTGTTGAAAATATGATACTTGATTATCAAACGGATAGTGCGGGTGCAAATGCTGGAATAGGTGCAGCATTTGGGACTTTAAAAAATACTTATCTAATAAAAACTAATGCAGGTATCTCGCAAACTAATGGTACTAATTATGCTACTTTTGATGGAATTTATTATGTTGGTAACTATCAATCAAGTCCTCAACATAAATTTTCTATGCCTAGTGGCTATACATTGGATGGTTATGCCCCTCAAGTATTATCAACTCAATTTTTAGGAGGATTTAATAGTGCTACTTCTGAAATTTATTCAAATATTAATTTATCTACAGCAGGGTGGGGATTAAATGATTTGAAAACTAAATATCAAAGATATGGGGGTCCTATTACTTTACAATTTCCTAGAAAAGTATCTTTTGAATTTAATGATAGCGTTGGAACTGATTTAACAAATGTAACTTTATTTATAAAAAGTGGTTCTACTACTTTAATAAATGCAATACAAACAGGAGATTATTCAGCAAATACTCAGGCATTAAATTTAGTATGGAATGCTAATCTTGCAAGTTATCGTGTATGTGATAGCTTTGTTGATACTATTGCACAAACGGCACAATTTAGAAAAAACGGATATATATCTCAATCGGTTTCATATAGTTTAAATACTGCTGCTTATTCACAACCTATATTTATGTTAACAGACCCAGCTTATGGAAGTGTAACACCAACGCAAGCGGCTGCATTAACTGGTATTGCTTTAGACTTTACAAACAAATTAATTACAGGAAGTAACGCTAAAAATTTAGATGAGCTTTACGCTTTTGGTCAATATAGTTTAGCCTTAACAGCAAACTCTGCACAGGCAGATTTTCAAGTTTCTAATGGTGGGGTTTATAATCTTTTAAACACTTGGAAACTATACTGGACTGCTGGAGCTTTAACTATGGGAACGTATAATAAAACGTTTAATAGTTCTACACAATGGAAGTTTGGTAATACTGCAAGTTTAACATTAGATAAAGACGATGTTACTTGGACACCTGCTGCAAGGGGCGATGTATTTCAATTTGAAAGCGGTAGTACTTTTAATATTACAAATGGCTCCACATTTACTTTTGCACCAACTGCCGCAATAGGTTACGGAACTGGCACAACTTCAGAATTTAGAAGTGGTTCTACTTTTAATATGAGCGATAGTACAATTATTGTAAATGCTCCTGTAGGGGGTAGTGGTACTTATTTTTCAAATACCGAAGCAGGTGCAACGTGGAATATATCAAATTCAGTTTGGACTTTCAACGCTCCTGCTGGAGGTACGCAACCACAATTAGCAATACACGCTTACTTTTTACCAGCTTCAAACATTAACGGACTTACTATTAATGGTACTTCTACAAATGTAGTTTGGCAAATGGGTTATACAAGCAATAACTCTAAAATGGTAGGATTTAAATATGGAGGTTCTATTTTCGGAAATGGTACTTCTAATATTTTAATGGATACTTATACCTATACAGGTTCAGCTTCTACAATTCCAAATACTTTTGGTTCATTTAATAAATGGTATTGGGTTGACCCTGTAATGAACGCAGGAGGTTTATTCCGTTGGTTAGCGGGTAGTACTTCAACTGGTGTAAGTGGTTTCTATGGCGTGATAGGATTTAGACCAACTATAACAATGGATAAAACAGGATATGCACCAAAAGTAAGATTTAAACCAAGTGCATTAGCTACACGTTATCCAAGTTTCCAAGTGCAATCAACAGCATTTGGAACTTTACCATTAACTCAATTTTTTAAAGACCCTACATTTATGGGTTCTAATGATGGTTTCTTACCATTCGTAGATAGTTTAGACGACAAAACAGTTATTAATACAATTGATTGGACTGTTAATGCACGTCAAGCTGGATTTATAGACCAAACAGTTACATTTACTGCTGCAACTGCTAAAAAAGGATTGATTACAACTACGTTTAGTGGTGCTGTAGATAGCAACTATGTAAATGCTACAACTGCTTTAGCAGATAGTGCTTTAATTACTGTTAATACATCAACTAAAACTATTGCTCCAGTAAGTGGTAATTTAAGTTGGTCGCCTCAAAGACTTTACAACGCTTTAAAAAATTGGTGGGCAACCTATGCAAGTGATACAGACTTTTTAGTTAATACGGGCGGTGGGTATTTAGATTTAGGAGATTACAATACATCTTCTACTTTAAAATTCCAAGCAGGAAATTCAAACGATGCTTTAACAAGTGTTAGAACAACAGGTTTAATTAACGCGCCTATAAATGATATTCCTGTAACCGATGCAAATGGAACTTCTACTATTTGGGAGTTTGGAAGCATAAGCGAGCCAGTAGTATCTGGAACATCAATAGCTTTATATGACGCAAGTAAAAATACGGTTTACTATCAAGCTATTACTACAGATGGAGTTTATAAAAAATACATTCCAACAGGAACAACAGGAACCTATTACTATGCAATTGAACGTTATGGTTACAAACGTGAGGAGGGTAATTTCCCAGCTAATGCAGGTGGTAATTTATTTTATGTACCAAATTATAGTGAAGATATAGGAATTACAGATACTAAAACAAATGTAGCAGCTTATACTACATTAACTACAACTTCTCAAATTTACGATGCAACGGCTTATTTTAGATTAAGTGAAACAGGTATTAAACTTGGACAACTTTGTACGCGTGATGGTTTATATTTGGATTTTGGAACGTATAACGTAAAAATAAAAGATGATAACGCATCGATTGTAAGCGTTGCAAGCGGTACAATTACTTACAAGTCTATTGTAGTAAATGAAACTACGAAGTATAACGCAATGAAAGCGACACCACCAGCGACTATTACACCAACCGATACTGAAATAATTAACGTATTGATTGAAGACGCTAACGGAGATAGTAAATTGGCTATTCTTGGAGGAGATAATTTAGGGTACGAACTTTGGAAAGTAACTACTGCAACAGCAACTGATGACTATGCAACAGGAACTTTATTAACCACACTTGCAACAAATGATGAAGTATATCGTTTTATTGGAATTAGTGGATATGATATTGTAGGGCGTGATACAAGTTCAGGAGTTCGTAGAAGAACATCAATGATAAAAGGTAGTTATGAACAAGCGTTTTATGTGGGTAATCAAATTCAATTGGCTACAGATGCACCGCAATTGATTGAAACAAATAATAAAATTGATGAGTTAATACTTAAAATTGATACTGATTTAGACGTTCCAATTAGTACACGATTAGCAAGTGCTGATTATGTAGTTCCTCCAACTGAAAAAGATGTTTGGGAATACACCACTAGAACACTAACAAGTACTGGAGCAAGTGGCGCAACGCTTGCTGAAATTGAAGCATCGACTGTATTAGCAATGAAAACAGATGTTGAAAATGCTGCAAGTGATACAAAAGCTGATTTAACAATAATTAACAGAGGGGTGAAAAAAGCATCGCTTATTATCCCTCACAACGAAAACTTAACTTAAAACCCAAATTGATATGAACTTAATTAAAAAACACTGGCCATTAATTGGATTTATTATTGCGATGTTAATCGATGACCAAACAGGATTGATTGCATCGTTATTTCACGACCAAGTAGTACAAAACATTGTAAAAGGATTAGGAGCTATTATTTTAGCTTATTTTTGGAACCCTGCATTTAATGATGAGCCTAAAAAACTAAATATTAGTGCTATGGAAGATAATACTGATCCTTTAAGACCAGATGTTCCTAAAAAGAAATTCTAATGAATAAGTGGTTAATTATATTAATTAGTATTCTATATTTTAGTAATTATCAAATTTGTGAATTTTTTTACAAAAACGATGTTACAAATTGGTATAGATTAAAATTTGGTATATTAACCATTTGTTTTTATATAGCTTTAGAATATAAGCCACAAGATAAATTCTTTGAAAAAGTAATAAATGCAATAATTTTAAATAATGCTTTTGTACTCATTTTTAAAAATGAAATTGATTACAGCATACACGATTTATTTTTTATTTGTACTTTTACTGCAATTCAATATTTAAAAAACTTTCGTAAAGATTATATAATTAACCTTATTTGCCCCAATAAGAAATGATAAAGACTATTTTAATGGAAAACTGGCAGATCCTCGCAGGTATATTTGGCTCTATTGTAGCCTTTTTTGGAGGACAAAAAATGAAATCAATAGAGGAAAAGAAAGCTAATAGCGATGCAGTGCTATCAATGCAGACTGTTTATGATAATTTTGTTAAAGATATAGAAAGTCGATATCGTGATATGCGTGAGGAAATGCAACACGTAAAAGATGAGGTTATACAATTACGAAAAGAAAATAGTGAATTACGTAAGGAATTAAGAGAGTGGGAAAATAAATACACTACTCTTAAAAAGGAATTTGATAAAAAGAAATCAAAATGAAACCGAGCAATAATTGTATAGAATTAATAAAGTCATTTGAGGGATTTAGCGATAGACCGTATCTATGCCCTGCTAAAAAATGGACTATTGGATATGGAGCTACATTTTATCCTAATGGTAAATTAGTCACCGCAAAGGACCCACAAATTACTAAAGACTATGCTACTGAAATGCTTACTATAATGGTAGGTAAATTTGCTGAACAAGTGGATAAATTAATCAAAGTGCCAATTACTCAAAATCAATTTGATGCTTTGGTATCGTTGGCTTATAATATTGGAATAGGCAATTTTAGAAACAGCACTCTTTTACGAAAGTTAAACCTAAAAGAAAACAACGCTGTTCTATGTGGCGAAATCAATAAATGGAATAGATCAAACGGACATATAATGGCTGGACTAACCAGACGCAGAAAAGCCGAAGCGGAACTATTTAATAAACAATAACCAATGAAAAAAATATTAATCATTTTACTAATTGTTTTATCCAGTTGCGGTGCGAGAAAAGTCGCAATTGTAAAAAACGATACTAAAATTACAATAGACTCAACAGCTATTGTAAAAATGGATAGCGTTGCTACAATAAATAACAATATTGTTATTGATATTCAAACGCAAGAAATTGAAGTAACAGCGATTGATAGTTGTAAAGAGGTTGTTATAAATAATATACCTTATAAAAACGCTCGTATAACGATTAGAAATATAAAAGCTAAGCAAATAGATACAAGTATTAAAAAAGTGGCTATAAAACGCCAAAAAGAGGTTAAAAAGGCTATTGTAAAGAAAATCGAAGTAAAACAAAAAGAAATCGACCGAAAAGAGAGTTATTCTTATTTATGGGTTTTAGTTATTGCATTTGTTTTATGGTTACTTTGGCGGTTTAAATTCGATATTCTTTTTTACTTAAAAGAGAAACTACAATTTTAAAGTAACTTTCTTTGTTGGTTAGGGAAGTTCGCCCGTTACATTGATTTGTAGCGGGTTTTTTATTTAGAATAATTATAAATTACATTATTTTATACGAAAGTATTTGCGTATTAATAAAAGTCGTTATATATTTGCTACGTTAACCAATAAAAAATAAACAAAATGAAAACTAAAATTGAAATCAGAAGTGTTTTTGGTAAAGTATTATTTACCTATGAAGCAGAAAATGCCACAATCAAAGATGCAGTAGAGCAAGCGGTTAAAGAAAAAGTTTCTTTAGCTTCAGCCAACTTGCATTCAGCCGACTTGCGTTCAGCCGACTTGCATTCAGCCAACTTGAGTTTAGCCAACTTGAGTTTAGCCAACTTGGAGTCAGCCGACTTGCGTTTAGCCAACTTGCGTTCAGCCAACTTGAGTTTAGCCGACTTGGAGTCAGCCAACTTGCGTTCAGCCGACTTGCGTTTAGCCAACTTGAGTTTAGCCAACTTGCGTTCAGCCAACTTGAGTTTAGCCGACTTGGAGTCAGCCAACTTGCGTTCAGCCAACTTGAGTTTAGCCGACTTGCGTTCAGCCGACTTGCGTTTAGCCAACTTGAGTTTAGCCAACTTGCGTTCAGCCGACTTGGAGTCAGCCGACTTGCGTTTAGCCAACTTGCGTTCAGCCAACTTGAGTTTAGCCGACTTGCGTTCAGCCAACTTGCGTTCAGCCAACTTGAGTTTAGCCGACTTGAGTTTAGCCGACTTGGAGTCAGCCAACTTGAGTTTAGCCGACTTGAGTTTAGCCGACTTGCGTTCAGCCAACTTGCGTTCAGCCGAAAACAAAGAAATGGCAAATTTACCTATCTTTTGCAATTGGTCACATTCAATTGTTGGCAATGAAATACAAATAGGTTGCAAAATTAAAACTATTAAACAATGGGATTTATTTTTTAAAAGTAATGATGTTTATGAAACAAAACGTAATACAGAAGATTTTAAACAAATTCAAGCAGTATATGAAGCATATAAGGCTTATTTAATTTTTTTAAATAAATAATTATGAAACCAAATTATAAAGTTGAATCACAAATTCCAAAAAGTAGATTTGTTAAGTATTTAGCTATTTATAATTATCCGTGTTTAAATACTGTTTCTCAATTAGCATTAGTTGAAAATAGTACTTTATTAAAATGGAAAAATGAACCTAATTTTATAGGAATATGGAAAATAAAAAAAATATAGTTTATTTTCAACCTTTTGGTATTAAACCACAATTTTGTGAGGTTGGTATGATTTTAGAAACTGATCCAGATTATATTTGGTATTTAGACGAACCTTGTAAGATATTAATTAGTGAGGTAAAAATTATACCAAAAGAAAATATTGTTTATGATAAAAAAACAAGAATATGCAGGATAAAATGTAATTCAAAATAAAAAAAATTAAAAAATGAGTAAAATATCAATTGAATGTAACGTTACTGAATTTTCAGTATATCCAAATGAGGAATATGAAAAAGTTTTATTTTATCTAGATAATAAATCTATTGTTATATCATTTTTAGATGAAAATGATAATGTCCTTACACAATCTGAAATAGAAAAGAAAGACGCTATTAATTTAGCTAATGTAATTTTATTAAATTATGCAGGATAAAATGTACACAGTCCAAGATATAGCAGAAATGGCTAATTTAAGCCTATCGGCAGTAAAAGATAGAGTTACACGATTAGGAATATTTCCAGACGGTATGAAAGGCAAAGCAAGGCTTTTTAATCAAGAAAAAACCCAGTGCATACTATCACAAATAAAATATTACAAGCCTACTCAATGGGAAATTTATGAATCTAAAATAAATTACGAATGACACTAAAAGAGAAGTTTAAGACAGATGTAAGCATTAATACATATGGAGAGGCTGGCAGATTTGCTAATCAATGTGAAAAAATAGCAGATGATTATGCTATTGAGTTTGTAGAGTGGGTGATTAAAGGTGAAATAGATAAAGAACTATTAGAAATATTTAAAAAAGAAAAAGGCTTATGACACAAAAAGAAAAATTTTTGGAAATTATAAAAACTGAAACAGATAGACATGCTGAATGTGAAAAAATAGCAGATGAATACGCTATTGAGTTTGGGCAATGGATAACTAAATTTGATAATTTACATAATGAAAGTAAATATTTAATTAAAGAACTATTAGAAATATTCAAAAAAGAAAAAGGATGGATATAGTACAAATTATATTAGCAGCAGTTATAAGTTTTTTAACATCTACAATTATATCACTAATAATTTATAAAAATAAAAAATGAAAATACAAATAAATAAAATATGCAAAGACTTTGAAATTACACAAGCTAATTTAGCTCGTGAGTTAGGAATTAGTTGCCGTACTTTGCAAAATATCCAGTACGGAAAATCAAACATTAAATTACCCACTTTTTTAAAACTACTCAAATTTGTTGGAGGTAGTTATGTGGATTTTAGTAATAATTATTTGACGAAGTAATTTGCGTATATTAAAACTATTTTATAATTTAGCCTCGTTAACCAATAAAAAATATAAAAATGTCAAAACAACTCTTTGAACTTATGCAACAACAGCAAATAGCTGAGGCATTTCCAACTAAAAAACAAGTGCAAGCCAATGCACAACAATTCGCAAATGAATTGATTGAAAACGGTGAACAGGACAAACTTGAAATGTTTGCTCAGGCTGTTAGAATTAACGAGGCTTTGTCAATTGTTACCGATACGCTTAAAAAGTCCTTACCAGCTGAAAAGCAAACAGCTTACGGAATTGAAATTGTACCCGTAAATGGTAGAATGATGCCACAATATGCAGAGGATCCAATTTATGCTGAAATTCAAAAGCAATTAAAAGACCGTGAGGAATTGCTAAAAGTAGCTCTTAAAACAGACTCGCCTTTTTATGATGCTGAGGGTATTGAAGTGCCAAAAGTTTCGGTAAAATATAGCGCCGATAGCTTGACTGTTAAATATTAATTTTGTATATTTGAATATCATAATAACAGATGCAAGGGGCGAGCATCGTAATTTCGCTCCATAAATAAATATTATATTATGAGCAATCGTAAGCAGGCTTTTAGCCAACCACAAAGTAACCCAGCAACTAAATTCTTAAGCTGGAAATCAAATGACAAATGTTTTTCTTATTACGACAAAGAAAAACAGGAAAACGTAAAAGTCGAACTTCCTTTTAAATTTCTAGTTCTTGACGAACTCCACACTATATCAGGGTGGAATGATGCCTCTAGTTCTGG
>JACCDQ010504661.1_pt1 | contig 32712 bp, 25 predicted proteins | sample 7446031 | NCBI WGS metagenome assembly JACCDQ01 (sample SAMN15323442, study PRJNA562643) | freshwater metagenome | isolation source: river surface water | place: USA:Blue River Watershed | collected 2017-08-17 | reverse complement strand
GAAGACACCCACTCAGTGGATTAGCACCAGCTTTTTTGAAAAGTTCCATCGTCTCTTTTTGCATCTTCTGAGCATCGTCTTTATATTTATCTTTTATGCGTTGAAGTTCTGGCTGTAATTCTTGCATCTTCTTCATACTCTTAAATGACTTATACTGAAGAGGAAAAGTTAACAAACGGATGAAAATAGTTAATAAAATAATTGCAATACCGTAGTTAGGAATAAATTTGTAAACAAATTGTAATCCTCTTAAAAGTGGAACCGCTAAAACAGCGAAAAAACCAAAATCAACGGCAAAATGAAGGTTGTCACCAAGACCAATTAAATGGTCATAATTTTTCTTCGTGTAAACAAAATAAAATTCAAAATTTTGTTCATCTTTAATTGTCTGAATTTCTAATTCTCCAGACTCTTTTGAATTAAACTTAGTTGAGGTTTTGTTACTTAAAACCATTGATAAAAAATGGTAATTGAAGTCAATTCCGGCCCACTTTAAATCACTTTCGCCTTCCTTAGATTTTCCAACGTTAAAGCGAGTAATATCACTTGAAAAAAGTAGATACTCACGAATGTGTCCATTGTCAGTACTCTTCTCTTTTGAAGTGAAATTTAAAGATAATTTCGTTGGTTTTTGACTGTGTAATTTAAAAATTAATTTACCATTTTCATTAACCGAAATATTACCAGTAATACCTAGAACATCATCACGAACTTCTACTTTATCTGGTGAAACTTGGGTAGAAGATAGATTTAATTTCTTAAATCCTGTTTCTGTTGAAACTAAAAGAGAAACTGGTGATTTGTTATCTGCAAGTTCATTAAATGGAAATACGGAATTAGGATTTACTGGAGCAAAATCAGATAAATCTGAGTTAAATTCAAAAGAATAACTCCCATTTTGGAGTTTTATTTTCTGAAAAACCTGTGCAGCTACTGCTTCTTCTGGTTTTGCGATTCCTTGAGCTAAAGTAGGTTCTGCTGAAACAGGAGGTGCTGTCTTCTCTACTTTTGCCACTTCAGCTTTATTGTCTAAAGAAGGAGGAGCGAAAAAATATTGCCAACTAAATAAAATTGCTCCCGAAAGAACAACAAAAATAAAAAAACGCTTGTTATCAATAGAATCCATATAACTCCTAATTACTTTTCAGGGACGGGATCAATACCGCCTTTAGAAAAGGGATGACATCTTAAAATTCGCAGTACTGAATACCACATTGCCTTCCAAATTGAAAATCTATCTAAGCAATTTAAGCAATACTCTGAACATGTTGGATAAAAACGACAATTACTTCCCAAATAGGGCGAAATTGCTATTTGGTAAAAGCGAACGATTAATTTTACAAAATAACTAGCGGCTCTTTGCATAATTTTTTTCAAAAAACTCCAAAGAAGATAATACCTTTTCACTTGCGAGATCTAGATTATCTTTAAACTCTAAAGAAAGATTCACTACGACCAATAAATCTATTGAACTCGATTTTAAAGCAGATTTTCTGAAATACTCTCTAATAGTACGTTTGATTTTGTTACGAAATACGGAATTACCATTTTTTTTAGAAACACTAATGCCTATTCTGGAAACAGAAGAAGAATTCTCTTTGAAATAAAAGACTAAAGGAAATTTTTTAAAAACTAAGTTGTTAAACTTTAATTGATTAAAATCTTGTGCCGATCTTAGTCTATAACATTTTTTAAAGCTAAAATCGGACACAAATAAAATTATTTAGTGCTAGAAGAAACAGTAAGTCTCTTTCTGCCCTTTGCTCTTCTTGCCTTAATAACTGATTTACCACCAGCTGAAGCCATTCTCTTTAAGAAACCGTGAACTCTTAATCTTTTTAGCTTTTTTGGTTGCCAAGTTCGTTTACTCATAACAACATCTCCACAAATACGAAAATATGAACCATTAGCAATATATTTAATAATACAAAAGGTCAATATTTTAAAAAAAATAAAGTGTAAGAAAATGACAAAAATACTCTTTTGATTAAAAGAATTGGGCCGTGCTACATCTGTTGAGCTAAAATTTTTAATACTATTTTTTGGAGAAATAAATGGAACAAAATTTTCCATTTGATTTATTCTTAAATGTTCAACAACCACCTGTAAATATTAATGGTGTTGAGCAAAATAAGCTGGTTAATCAAAACACACAAAGTACACAAATTTCCAGCGACGAATTAAACTCGATTGTTGAAGAAATACTTCAAGTCCTTAAAAAGACGGTACCCGAAGTTAAATTTAATACGTTTTTTGTTGGCAACATTGAAATCAAAGACATCATTGCAAACACCATTATCTTTAACGCCAAATCAAACTTTATAAAGAAAAACCTTGTGGCGCATTATAATGATATTTCCTACGCTGTTAAAAATGTTCTAGGAAAAGAATTTGCTCTAGAATTCCATTTGCCAATAACTAATGAAAACACAGAGACCAACATTCCTTCCATTATTATAGATGATAAGAAAAGTAGAACGGTCTTAGAAAATAAGTTTAAAATTGAACTTACGCCTACCAAAGAAGATCTTTTATCAAAAGCTCATGCACAATACATTGAACATATGAATTCTGGTCAAAACGGAATCATAATCGATAAAAACAAAACTTTTGATAACTTTATTGTAGGGCCAACCAACAATATGGCTCAAGCTGCAGCTCGCGCTGTCGCTGAATTACCAGGAAAAAATGGAAAATACCCTTCATTATATATCCATTCAAGTTCAGGACTTGGAAAAACACATTTACTACATGCTGTCGCAAATGAAATTAACGATCGCTACCCTAATCAAACGGTCTGTCTAATCACCGCACGTGATTTCATGGAAGAAATGATTGAACTAGTAAAGAAAAATAGAATTAATGAATTCGTAAAAAAATACACTGAGAAAGTAGATGTATTAATGATTGATGATATTCATGAATTGAAAAACAAAGAAGGGACCCAAGATCAGTTCTTTCATGTATTCAATGAAATGCACAACAAGGGTAAGCAATTAATTTTTACATCAGACAAAAGACCAAAAGAAATTGATGGGATTTCTGAAAGAATTAAAACAAGACTTCAGTGGGGCTTAACAGTTGATATTAAACCACCTGACCTTGAGACAAGAATAGCAATTCTTAGAAAAAAAATGGAAGATCTAGAGTTGTTCTTAACTGAAGATATTTTAACCTACATTGCTTCTAAGGTTAAAAACAACATTAGAGCTCTTGAGGGTTCTTTAGTTCAGTTAAAAGCATATAGCGACCTAATGAATGTTGAATTAGAACTTGATCTGGTAAAAGAGACATTAAAACTTAGCAGTGAAGAAGAAGAAAAAATTGTAACTATAGATCAAATCGCTAAAGCCACAGCCCAATATTTCAAAATTCCTCTAGCTGACTTGAAATCTAAAAGTAGAAATCAAGATATAACTCGAGCGAGACACATTGCCATGTATCTTTCAAGAATTGTTGCTAATGCTAAACAACAAGAAATCGGTTCATTTTTTGGCGGAAGAGATCATTCTTCTGTTATCCATGCTGTAAGCAAAGTAAAAGAAGATATCAAAAACGACTCTTCTCTATCTAAAGACATCAATTCAATCGAATCCAACCTATAAAGTTATTCATTTATATTCACACCTTATCCACAGTAAAATTGTAAAAATTGTGGATAAGGCTTTTATAATTTGATCAATGGAATATCAGAAAAAAGAATTATTGATTATCAACATAGAATTATTCACAATGTGGAAAAAAATGTTGATAGATGTTTAAAAAAGTGAGTACTCATAGTGCAAAAATAGATTGATATGGATAAAACCTTGAAAACTTTTTATTTTGACAAAAATATGTGTGAAAAAAATAGAATATCCGTCTAATTTAGCGCGAAAAAGAAAAAGTTATTCAACTATATCAAGGATGTTGAAAACTATAAGTCTATGAAATAAAAGATAAAAAATATATTTTACACATATCCACACTGTAATAATAAAAGTATTAATAATTAATAAAAATATATTAAGAGAAAGTATGGATAAATTTTAACCCAATGATTCTTGCAAACGATAATCATTAAAGATAACTTTTAGGGTATAAATTTTAAACGGAACCAAAATAATGAAAGTAAAAGTACTAGTTAGTGATTTAAAAGATTCATTAAATAAAATATTAAGTGTAGTAGATAAAAAAAATACTAGATTAATACTAAATTTCATTCAATTTAAAGCCACTAAAAATTCAATTGAATTAATAGCAACTGACTTAGAAGTATCAGCGAAATTAATTATCAACGCTAATGTGGAAAAAGAGGGATCATTTTGTTTAAATGCTAAAAATATATTTGATATTGTCAGAGAACTACCAGAAAAAGAATTGATATTAGAACTAAATGAAGGAAGTAATAATTTAAAACTTACCTGTGATAAAATTAATTATACACTATTGATTTATACCAATGAAGAGTTTCCACAAATTCAATTCTCAACAAACACAAATAATTTTAAGTTAAGTTCAGAACAAGTAATTGAGATCATCAATAAAACAAATCATGCCATATCAAATGATGAAACAAGATTATTCTTAAATGGAATCTTTTTACAAGATGTTGATGGCAAACTTAGAACTGTATCAACTGATGGTTATCGATTGGCTTTAATTGAAACAGACCTTGGTCAAGGTAAATTAGATGCATTGATTAATGGTCTAATAATTCCGAAAAAAGGAGTTAATGAGCTTAAAAAAATAGCAGATGCAAATTTAAATCAACAAATAGGAATCTCGATTGATGAATCATTTATTTATTTAAATGCCAATGACTCATATTATTTAGCTATTAGATTAATTTCAAAAGAATATTTAAAATACCAGGCTGTTATTCCTAAGAAAACAAGCTTCTATGCTGAAATTGATAGAATGCATTTTCTAGATGCAATTAAAAGAATAAAAATTATGGCCAATGAAAGATCAAATGGTATCAAAATAAGTCTATTGGAAAATGAAATTTGTGTAGCAGCAAATCATCCTTCATTAGGTGAAGCTCAAGAACGATTTCCAATTAGATATTCAGGTAAGGAATTTGAAATTGGATTTAATGCAAAATTTTTAAGTGATTCTCTAAGTGTTTTTACTGACGAAGAAATTAGACTTGAATTTAACAATGAATTAAGTCCAATTGTTGTTAGATCAATGAAAAATCAAAACTTTTTATGCATTGTAATGCCTTTAAAATTATAAGATGGAAAACTATAAAATTTCTAAAATTCAATTAACTAATTTTAGAAATTTATCAAATCAAATTATTACATTTTCACCAGGAATCAATTGCATTTATGGCGAAAATGGAAACGGTAAAACAAATATTCTTGAAGCCGTTAATGTTTTATTTACTAAAAAATCCTTTAGAAAAAATACAAGTTTTCCACAATATTTAAGTGTTGATGGTGAAAAACCGGAAATAATATTTTCGGCCTTACTTTTAAATTCTGAAAATGAACAAATTCCTTTCTCAGTAAAATTATCAAATGAAGATCGATTGGGATATTTGGATGGAAAACCGATAAAGTCTGCCCTTAATCAAGCTTTGGTATTTATAAATCCATTTGATTCTTATGGATTTCATAATAATTCCTCTGACAGAAGAGAATTTATTGATTTTTACTTAGGACAAATCGATAACTTGTATAAAAAAAATTTAAAACAATACTTACAAATATTAAAATTAAGAAATAATCTTCTTAGTAAGCGACCACCAAAATACATCGAGCAAATCAAAGCATTAAATGAAAATTTTGCTCTCTTGTCCTGCTATCTAACAGAGAGAAGAAAACAGTTTTTAATAGAAATTGAAGATTACACTTGTCAGACGTTCCAATCAATTTTTTCTGAGAAACATCAATTAAAAATTAGCTTAGATTCTAAGATTTTGAATTTAAGTTCAGAAAGCATTCTAAATGTCTATGAAAATAACCTAGAAAAAGACATCGAAAGAGGATTTACTAGCTATGGGCCGCACAAAGATGACTATGTGCTTCTCTTTGATGGATTAAATTCTTTCGATTTCTGTTCTTTGGGCCAACAAAAAATGTCTTATTTAAGCCTCTTATTTGCCTATATTGAGCTTTTTCGGTATAAATACATGTCCTACCCTATCGTGCTAATTGACGACGTTTCTGGAGAGCTAGATCAGCATCGATGGCGAAGACTTGTGGAATATTTAGAAAAGCGAGAATTTCAAGTATTGATCACAACGGCTAATGAAAAATTTAAGGAAGAATTAGATCGCATTAATGGGGCAAATAAAATTCTCGTAAGAAACGGCTCTATTAATCATTAAAGATCTAAAAAATATTATTTAATATTGAATGGAATTTAAGGGAGCTTCGCTTGGAAAATCACGAATCAATTTCAAAAGTTAATACCGAATACGGTTCTAACCAAATTAAAGTTTTAGAAGGATTAGATGCCGTAAGAAAAAGACCAGGTATGTACATTGGTGATACTGGTATTCGCGGATTACATCACTGTGTTTATGAAATTGTCGATAACTCAGTCGATGAAGCATTGGCCGGTTACTGTACAGATATCAACGTAGTTATTCACATCGATAATTCTGTTTCTGTTACTGATAACGGAAGAGGAATTCCAACTGACATTCACCCTACAGAAGGAATTTCTGGAGCAGAGCTTGCTTATACAAAACTTCATGCAGGCGGAAAATTCAACGAAGAAGGTGGAGCTTACAAAGTTTCAGGTGGATTACACGGTGTAGGTGCTGCGGTTGTAAATGCTCTTTCAAAATGGGTAAATTTAGAAATTAAAAAATATGGTAAGCTACATGAATTAAAATTTGATCATGGAAAAGCTACTGCAAAAATAAAAGAAATTGGTGTACTTGAAAATCCAAAAGAAACAGGTACCAAAGTAACTTTCAAACCAGATAATGAAATATTTGAATTTCATGAATTCAATTACGATACGCTAGCAAATCGATTTCGCGAAATGGCGTTTTTAAATCGCGGGTTAAAAATTTCTTTAAAAGACGAAAGAAGTGAAAAGTCTGATTTATTTTACTTTGAAGGTGGGATTTCAGAATTTGTTAATTACTTAAACAGAGCGAAAACTCCTATTCATAAAAAAGTTATTTATTTCGTTCAAACAAAAGATGATTACGAAGCAGAAATTGCTATGCAATGGACTGATTCATACAACGAAGTAATCACTTCATACGCAAACAATATTTCAACTCCTGAGGGCGGAACGCACGTTTCAGGTTTTAAAACTGCTTTGACCAGAGTTTTAAATAATTATGCTAAAGACAACAATCTTCTAAAAAATATTAAAATCGCTTTAACTGGTGATGATATGAGAGAAGGTTTAACGGCAGTAGTTTCTGTAAAATTAAAAGAGCCACAATTTGAAGGACAAACCAAATCTAAATTAGGTAACTCTGAAGTAGAAGGGATTGTTAACTCGCTTGTGGGAGAATCATTTAAAACTTTCTTAGAAGAAAATCCAGAAATAGGAAAAATGGTTATTAAAAAATCTGTAGATGCAGCTGCGGCAAGAGAAGCTGCAAGACGTGCACGTGAACTTACTCGTCGTAAAAACGTTTTAGAGTTTTCAGGACTGCCTGGAAAAATGGCAGATTGCCAAGAGTCAGATCCAGCACAATGTGAATTATACATAGTCGAAGGGGACTCGGCTGGTGGATCGGCCAAACAAGGACGCGACAGAAGGGTTCAAGCAGTTTTACCTCTAAAAGGTAAAATCTTAAACGTTGAAAAAGCACGTTATGAAAAAATGCTAGCTTCGGATGAAATCAAAAACTTTATTCAGGCAATTGGAACTGGAATTGGTAAAGATTCATTTAATATTGCTAAACTTCGTTACCATAAAATTGTCATCATGACCGATGCCGATGTCGATGGTTCTCACATTAGAACACTTCTACTCACTCTACTCTACAGACAATTTCCAGAGTTAATTGAAAAAGGTTACATCTACATTGCTCAACCACCACTTTATAAATATAAAAAAGGTAAAATGGAAACATACTTAAAAGACGACAAACGTCTTGAAGAGTATTTAATTAACAATGCAACAGATGATTCAAAAATTAGTATTGATGGAGTACTAGTTTCTGGAGAAACAGCAAAACAATTAATTAACAAAGAAAGTATGTATAGAAAAAATCTTTCATACTACGATACACATTATGACTCTGATCTTTTAAAGAAAATTATTGAAGATGGCACTTTAAAAGCGGAAGACATGAATAATCGTTCTAAAGTAGAGGAAGAAGTAAAAAAATTACTAACTCACTTTAAACCACTTGAGACTGAAACATTAAAACAATATTCAATCACTATTGAAGAAGATGCAGAAACAAAAGCATGTTCATTAAGATTGGTTGTTAAAACAGCATCGAGAACGAAAAAATTTAAACTTTCTCCGGGATTTATGCGATCTCCTGAGTTTGCGGATTTAATGAATAGCTATGATGGTATTAAAAAATATGCTAAAGCAAATTTCAAAATCGAACGCGAAAAAGATACTCGTGAATTTTCTTCACTAACGCTATTTTCAGAATTCGTCATTGCCGATGGAAAACAAGGTGCCTACATCCAACGTTATAAGGGATTAGGAGAAATGAACCCAGAGCAACTTTGGGAAACAACCATGAACCCAGTTAACCGAACACTTCTACAAGTAAAAATCGAAGATACATTAGACGCTGATCAAGTGTTTACCGTTTTAATGGGTGATCAAGTTGAACCTAGACGTAAATTCGTTGAAGAAAACGCACTTAATGCTAGAAATTTGGATGTTTAATTAATTAAAAAATGTGAATAAGGTAAAAAAATATGTCAGAAGAAAATAATTCAATTAACCACGGAAATATTTCACCGGTAGTAATTCAAGATGAAATGAAGAATTGTTATCTTGATTATGCCATGTCGGTAATCGTAGGGCGTGCACTTCCCGATGTTCGCGATGGAATGAAGCCAGTTCACCGTCGGGTTTTATTTGCGATGGATTCATTAAATAACTATCACAACAAACCATTTTTGAAATCAGCAAGAGTTGTTGGGGATATTATCGGTAAGTATCACCCACATGGTGACTCGGCTGTTTATGGTGCTATTGTTCGTCTCGCTCAAGATTTCTCTATGAGATATCCACTTGTAGATGGACAAGGAAACTTCGGATCAATTGACGGCGATAGTGCGGCGGCGATGAGGTATACAGAGATCAGAATGAAAAAGATTTCTGAAGAAATGATGGCCGATTTAGAAAAAGAAACCGTAGACTGGCAACCAAACTATGATGATTCACTAGTTGAGCCAAGTGTTCTTCCAACAAAAATTCCAAACCTTTTAATTAACGGTTCATCTGGTATCGCCGTAGGTATGGCGACCAATATTCCTCCACATAATTTAACAGAAATTATGAAGGGACTTTTATTGTTAGTTGATAATCCAACTGGCACTTCAATAGACGATTTAATGAAGGTGATTCCAGGCCCTGACTTCCCTACTGCAGGTGCAATTCACGGTACAGAAGGAATTCGATCTGCTTATCACACCGGTAAAGGTGTATTACAGATTAGAGCAAAGATCGATGTAGAAAATAATTCGAAAAAAGATCGTGATTCAATCATTATCACAGAACTTCCATACCAAGTTAACAAAGCTAAATTGATTGAAAGAATTGCGGAACTTGTAAACGAAAAAGAAATTACAGGTATCTCTGACATTCGTGATGAATCATCTCGTGAAGGTATTAGAATTGTAATTGACTTGAAAAAAGGCGAAATCGCTACAGTCATAATTAATAAATTATATAAGGCAACTCCACTTCAAACTTCTTTTGGTATTATTTTCTTATCAATTGTAAATGGATCGCCAAGAGTTCTAAATTTAAAAGACCAATTGCTTTTCTTTATTGATCATAGAAGAGAAATTGTTATTAGAAGAACTGTTTATGAATTAAAGAAAGCAAAAGAACGCGCTCATATTTTAGAAGGTCTTAAAATTGCAGTTGAAAATATCGATGCAATTGTTGAGATGATCAAAAAATCTGAAGGGCCAGTTCAAGCTAAAACAAACTTAATGGGTAAATACTCACTATCTGAAATTCAAGCGCAAGCAATTTTAGATATGAGACTACAACGCTTAACGGGTTTAGAGCGTGATAAAATTATTAAAGACTACAATGAAATCATGAAAGAAATTGCTCGATTAGAAAGTATTCTAAGCAGTGATGAATTAATTACTGGTATTATTAGAACAGAATTCCAAGAAGTATTAGAAAACTTTGGTGATAAGAGAAGAACAGAAATTATTGCTAAAGCAGACGAAATCCAAATGGAAGATCTGGTTAAAGAAGAAGATGTCATCGTTACCATTACTCATAAGGGTTACATTAAACGTATGGCAATGGATACTTATAAAACTCAGAAACGTGGTGGTACTGGTGTTAAAGGTGCTGACTCCGCTGATGATGATTTCTATACATCTATCTTTACGGCAAATACACACTCTACCCTAATGTTCTTTACAACTAAGGGGCAAGTATTCTCGTTAAAAGTTTACAATATTCCAGAAGGTAACCGTACTACTAAAGGTAGAAACATTGTTAACTTAATTCAAGTTCCTCCAGGAGAATCAGTTAAAGAAATTTTATGTGTACCAAGTGATGTTACTGGAAAATTTCTAATGATCGCTACTGAACGTGGAATTGTGAAAAAATCAGAATTTGAAGAATATAAAAACATTCGTCAGTCTGGCTTAACAGCGATCAAGATTGTAGAAGGCGATGCCGTTTTATCTGTTAGGGTAACAGATGGTAATAAAGATGTTCTATTATGTTCATCTTCAGGAAAAATTATTCGTTTTGCGGAAACCGATTGTCGTCCATTAGGTCGAGTATCTCAAGGCGTAAAAGGAATTGAATTAACTGATGAAGAAAAAATTATTGGAATGGAAATTATTGATGACTCAGTTGAAATTCTTTCGGTAACGGCAAATGGATATGGTAAACGTACCAGTGTATCTGAATACCGTAGACAATCTCGCGGAGGAAAAGGAATCCTTGCGATGAGATTAAATGAAAAGAACGGAGACATTATTGATATTAAACCAGTTACAGACAAAGATGATCTCATGATTATTTCAGATAAAGGACAAGTTATCAGAACAAAAATTTCTGGTATCTCATTAATGGGTAGAACAACTCAAGGTGTTCGTCTAATTAAATTAAAAGAAGGCGAAAACGTTGTTGCTGTTGAAAAAATTATGGATCCTGAAGAAATAGAAGTAGCAGTAAGTGGTGAAGCAAATGATGCTCCATCGACAACAGAAGAATAAAATATACAATATAAAAAATTGGGCAGTGGTTTTTATCACTGCCTTTTTTGTATCTGGTTGTGACTTTACTCCGCCGGTAAATCGAAAAATTATTGATGCCCAAAACTACATATCAAATCAAAATTATTCAAAAGCGGCATTTCTTTATGAAGAAATTTTAAAAAACAACTTAGATTCTTCTTTAAAAATAAAAATCAATTATCAATTGGGAGAATTATATTCAATTTATCTTGGTGAATATAAAAAGGCCGTCTTCCATTACAATGAAGTAAAAAGTGTTTCCGAAGATCCATTGATGTTAATCAAAATCGAAGAAAAACTTGCTGAAATCCAATTTAACTATACAAAAAATTTCCTAGAGGCCATCAAATCGTATAAGAAACTTATCGAAATTAGACCGAGATTAAAAATGGCAGATGCCTATGAGTTTAATATCGCCAAAGCCTATTACAAATTAAATGAAACAGAAAACGCACTTGAAAAATTAAAAGAAATTCAACTTAACACCAATCATGAATTTTTTGTAAAATCGTTTCACTTAATGGGTCTTATTTATTATGAAATGAAGGATTATACCAAAGCACTTTATGTGTGGACGGAATATTTAAAAAGAGAAACCGATAAAAACCAAGCTGTGGAAACAACTTTTCTGATTGGTTCAATTTATGAAGCAACGGAAAATTTAAAGCAAGCCTATGATATTTATAAGTCAATCCTCAGAGAGTACCCCAATGAAGAAGTGATTCAAAATAGAATGAAATCACTTTATGAAAGAAGGGTTTCAAGAAGAAGGTAAAAAAAGTTTAAAATGAAAGATAAAAAATGGTTACACATAATGGGACTTGCATTAAGTTTACCATCGACAATTTTTGCCATGGCCTGGGGATCAATGCTCTTATATGAACATGGAATTTTAACCAAACTCCAGTCGATCTTTTTATTCTTGGCAGTAATTTTTAATTCACTTTTTATGATGGTTTATTATGCGTATAAGAAAAAAAATTAACATTAAGATTTATTTAGGACTATCAGGCGCAATATTGCCTCTTTCATTTTACTTTGCGCAAAACAACAAAGAAATTCTAACAATTTTGTCTGTCTACCTTGCTGTAATTATTAATCAGTGGCTACTCGTTGAGACAGTTGAAGATCTTGTGCTTGGCGCCGCAGATCAAAAAGATGTGGATAAAGGACAGTTGGTTTTCATGTTCATATTGAAGACTCTAATCCTAATTGCTGCGCTAACTTTTGGTGTACAAACTATGGGAAATAGGATAATTATTCCCATTATTATTTACGTCATTCAGATATTTATTCTGTACTTTTCTTTGAAAAAAAATGAAGGAAGTGAAAATGAAAAACCTTTATAAGATTTTACTAGCTTTAACAGTTCCTGCAACAGCGGTGGCTAGCGAAGGCTTCAATTGGTTAAACGAACTTGCAAAAGTTTCAGGTCTTGAAGAAACTTTTCATCACAATGGAATTCATCACTATACTCACATTCTTACCTTTGCATTGGTGGGAATAGTACTGGCCATCATCAGTGTCATTTATAGAGCTAAAACTTCAAACATCGATAATGCAGTTGTTCCAGATAAAGGAATTACTTTAAGAAACATGGTTGAAATGTACGGTTCATTTATTTATACACAAGCGAAAGCGGTACTTGGTGAAAAAGATGCTTCTAAATATTATACTTATGTAGCAACTGTTTTCATTTTAATTTTTATTTCGAACGCGATTGGATTAATCCCGGGATTTTTACCGCCGACAGAAACTTTAAACACAACTCTTCCATTTGGAGTATTAACTTTTTTATATTTCAATTTTATGGGTATGAAAGAGCAAGGTGTAGTTAATTACCTAAAACATTTTGCCGGCCCATTATGGTATTTATCTGTTTTAATTTTTCCAATTGAAATAATTTCTATTTGTATCAGACCGCTTTCGTTGGCACTTCGTCTATATGGAAACATGTACGGTGACCACATGGTATTAACAACATTTTCAGGATTGGCACCAGCAATTGTTCCGATCGTGTTTATGTTCTTAGGACTTTTGGTTTGTTTTATTCAGGCTTACGTTTTTACGATGTTATCAATGGTCTACATTAGTTTGGCGACTGCTCACCACGATCATGGTGATCATCACGCTCATCACTAATTAGATTTAACTTTTTTTAAGGAGAGACATATGTCTAAGAAAATTCCAGTTATTTTAGCTTTCGTTCTATTTGCTATGTTAGTAGCTAGCCAAGTTTTTGCTCAAGGTGCAGCACCAGCAGCAGGATTATCTGAAAAAGCAGTTAAGTATATCGCTTACTTTTTTGCTCTAGGAATCGCTGTTTACGGTGGTACTCAAGCTCAATCTGGTGCAGCTTCTGTTGCTCTAGAAGGTATCGCAAGAAACCCTTCAGCAGCTGATAAGATTCAAACTCCAATGATTCTTGCTCTAGCTCTTATGGAATCACTTGTTATTTTCGCTCTAATTTCTACATTCTTACTTGCTTAATTATTTTAAGAAAAAGAAATATAAATAAAGGGGAGCCGATAAGCTCCCCTTTTTTATTGAACTATTTTTAAATTCAATCATAATAAAATAATGAAAAGAAATATTATTGAATTTGAAACTTTTAAATGGATCGATATCGTCGAACCCAGAAAAGAAGATTTAAGAAATTTAGTTAATGAATTTCAATTAGAAGATCGAATCATTTTAAATGCGATGGACCCAGAGCATTTACCTAAATACGAAAAAACGGCTAATGCTCTTATTGTGTTTTTAAGAGTGGTTGATACTAATAAAAAAGCCAACGCAATAAACATTCAAGAACTAACCACAAAAATAACCTTGATTATCAAAGACAATTTAATCATCAGCCTTCACCGTTTAGATCAAGACTTTATTAAAGTATTGCGTGAATCAAGTCCCAAAGAAATAAGAATCCATGAACTGGCTAAACAAATTGTGGAAAAATCAATTAAGTCTTTTGATGATCCTATTACGAAGCTTGAAGATCGGTTAGAAGAATTTGAAAACAAAATCTATAAAGGTACTAAAAATAAAAACTTGTTAAAAGAAGGGTTTAATATAAAAAGAAAACTCTTGGCTTTTAAAAAAATACTAAAATTTTATGGTGAAACTTTTCACTATATTGATACACACCCGGAATTTGGTTGGCCAAACGTTACGGGATTAAAAGAATTCACCGATCGATTAAACTATTATTTAGATGATGCCATTGAAAATGTTTCTGGTCTGATGAATATGTATTTGTCTATTGCCGCATTTAAAACCAACGAAGCATCTTTTAAAACAAATGAAATCATGAAAGTTCTAACGGTCTTTTCTTTGTTCTTTCTGCCGCTAAACTTTTTGGCCGGTATTTATGGAATGAATTTTGAAAACATGCCCGAACTTAAGCATCCCCAGGGATATTTTTCAGTAATTATTTTAATGGGAGTCATTTCTCTTGCAATCTTTATTTGGGTGTATAAAAAAGGATGGATTCGAGAGGTTGATGATCAACTTAACAATTCTGTTTCCAGTGAAATAGAAAAATAGTCGCAGCGTTTGCAGCATTTAAATGTGCTACTTGATCATCAATTGGAATTTTTAATACCGTTTCAGATGAAGCGATAATGTCTTGATCTACACCGTGCCCTTCACTTCCTATTATCAGGGCCGTTTTTGATTCATATTTATGTTCATGAAGTGAAATAGATTCAGGGATATTCGCTGTCGATATTATGTGGAACCCTTTTGATTTTAAACAAGTAAGATCTTGCCGTAAGTTTTTCGAATGAAAAACATTGGTAGAAAAAATATTACCCATAGAAACGCGAACCGCGCGACGGGTAAAAGGCGAGCAAGATTTCTCGTCGATGATAATATGTTTAAAATTAAATGCAGCGAGTGATCGTATGATATTTCCAACATTCTCCGGTGATGTCACGCCATTTAAAACGAGAACATTTCGATCTAAAAAATTAATGTCAAAATCAGATGGTTTGGGTGCGTGAAAAATTATATCAAAGTGAGAATTAAAACCAATAATCTCATTAAAAAGATCTTCAGAGACGATAAAGTTATTTTCATCATTAAGTTTATATTTTTCTGCTAAAGCTTTAGTGGATAAGGTAGAAAAATATTTTTTTCCAGAAGAAAGAAACTGTTTAAAGACCTTTTCAGACTCACCAAGAAAACTTTCGTTTTGATTTAAAACGCGATCACGAATGTCTACATAAACACTTATTCGCGGATCATTGGCATTTAAAATCTCAATCATTTCTGGAGAACCTTTTTTAGAAATTTGCCAGTAAATGAAGCGGTTGTTTTGGCGATGGTTTCCGGCGTCCCACTAGCAACAATTTCACCACCGCCAGATCCACCTTCGGGACCAAGATCGATAACCCAGTCAGCAGTTTTAATAACATCCAAGTTATGTTCAATCACTAAAAGGGTGTGGCCCTGTTCTACAAGTTGATTTAAAGCCGTAAGAAGAATTTTTATATCTTGAAAATGTAAACCAGTTGTTGGTTCATCTAAAACATAAAGACAATGGCCTTTTGGTCTCTTTGAAAGTTCGCGAGAAAGTTTCATTCTTTGAGCTTCACCACCAGATAGAGTCGTTGCTGGTTGGCCAAGTTTCATATAGCCTAAACCAACAGAGTTCATTGTTTCAAGAGCGCGGGAAATTTTAGAATGATTTTTAAAAAATTCACAACCTTCTTCAATAGAGAGGTCTAAAACTTCAGAAATGTTTTTACCTTTATAGAGTACCGATAATGTTTCCGCATTATATCTTGTTCCATTACATTCGGTGCAGGTAATATAAACATCTGGTAGAAAATGCATTTCAATCTTTTTTACACCGTTACCTTCACACTCTTCACAGCGTCCACCTTTCACGTTGAAGCTAAATCGACCAGCTTTGTAACCTCTAATTTGTGATTCATTTGTAGAAGCAAAAATATTTCGAATATCGTCAAAAAGACCCGTGTAAGTAGCTGGGTTTGAATGTGGTGTTCTTCCGATTGGGGATTGGTCAAGTTCAATAACTGATTTTATATCATCAATTCCAGTTAATGCACGATAATTAGCTTGTGAAAATGATGTTTGCGATTCACCTTTTAATCTTGAAACAATGGCGGGAACCAGTACTCGATGAATGAGTGTCGATTTTCCAGAACCAGAAACACCACTTACACAAACCAATCCACCAAGTGGAATTGTTACATCAAGATTTTTTACATTGTGTTCGTTGGCACCTGTAAGCTTCATTACATTTTTTAAATTACGTCTAGTTTTTGGAATAGGAATGGAGTCTGTTCCGCTTAAAAATTTCGCAGTCAGCGACTTTTTATCATTTAAGATTTCTTTTAAAGTTCCTGCACTAACAACTTTACCACCATGAATTCCTGCACCAGGGCCCATGTCGATAATATAATCTGAAGACATCATGGTGTCTTCGTCGTGCTCAACGACCAAAACGGTGTTTCCGAGATCGCGAAGGTTTTTAAGTGTTTTGATTAAGCGATCGTTATCTCTTTGATGTAGTCCAATGCTTGGTTCATCAAGAACGTAAAGAACGCCAGAAAGCGCTGATCCAATTTGAGTTGCCAGACGGATTCTTTGAGATTCACCGCCAGATAAAGTCATCGCTCCACGATTTAGGGTAAGATAATTTAAGCCAACATCAATAAGAAAACGAAGTCTTGATATAATTTCTCTTAAAAGCTTCTCGGCGATAATTTTCTTTTCACCAGTTAAATTTATATCATTTAAATAATTGTAGCACTCTGTGATTGAAAGCGTGCAAAGATCCATGATATTTTTTTCACCAATTTTCGTAGATAGGGCGATCTTGTTTAAACGCAATCCTTTACAGCTTGGACATATTTTAATGTTCATGTATTTTTCAAGCTCTTGCCGAACTTTATCAGAGCCAGATTCTAAAAATTTTCTTTCAAGCCAAGAAGTTATACCAGGAAATGGTTTAGAAAATTCAAAATGAGAATTTTCTGAAGTGAAAGAATAAGTATAAACTTTTTCTGAGCCATAAAATAATAAATCTTTAAATTTTTTAGGAAGTTTTTTTAATGGAAGAGATATGTCGACACCCTCTTCTTCGGCCATGCATTCTACCATTTTGTACAAAAAGGTATTGCGCTTTGATAGTGGGGCAATGGCACCTTCAAGTGTCGGAAGGCTTTCGTCGAATACAACAAGGTCTAGGTCAAACGTTTTTGTTTCACCCAATCCATTGCAGTGTTCGCAGGCACCAAGTGGTGAGTTGAAGGAGAAGAGTCTTGGTTCTAAGTCAGGATAGACCGCATCACCCTTAGAAGATTTGTTGTGTTCAGAGAAAAACAAGTCTGGTTTATTTTCAATTAACACAGAGACGAATCCGCCTGAGAGTTTGTAAGAATATTCAACAGAATCCGCTAAGCGCTTTTCAACATCATCTTTAATAACGATTCGGTCAATGATGATATCAAGCTGAAATTGAGTCTTAGGTAATTTTAAATCCTCAGACAGATCGACAAATTCACCATTAAGTCTAGCGCGTGTAAAACCCATGGTTAAATATTTTGAAAGTAAATCTTTTGGCTTGATATTTTTGTTGTACTTAACCGGAGATAAAATTTGAACTTTGGTTTTTTGAGGGTGTCTTAAAATTTCTTTGACTACCTGTGAAGGAGAATACTTTCTTACGAGCTCGCCGGTTTCAGGGTCATATAAATCTCCAATTCTGGCAAAAAGCACTCTTAAATAATCATAAATTTCCGTTGTTGTTCCGACGGTTGATCGAGGATTTTTGGAAGACGTTTTTTGATCAATGGCAATTGAAGGCGAAAGTCCAGAAATCGATTCAACATCTGGTGGTTGATATTGACCTAAAAATTGTCTGGCATAACTTGACAATGATTCTATATATCTTCGCTGGCCTTCTACATAAATTGTATCAAAAGCGAGAGAGGACTTTCCAGATCCAGAAGGTCCAGTTACTACCGTTAAAGTATTTTTAGGAATCTTAATGGTCACATCTTTTAAGTTGTGAACACGGGCCTTACTAATTTGAATTTCATTGATTGACATGGTGGTGTATCCTTAGTGCTTCTAAAAGTGTGTAACTCATACCGGAATATTCAGCCAGATTTTTACCATATAAATCAAAGGCAGTTCCATGATCAACCGTTAGACGAAAAAACTTTAAACCAAGTGTTAGGTTGATTCCCATCGTTCTAAAGCGCGCCTTGAAAGAGCTCAATCCTTGATCGTGAAATGAATAAACAAGTAAATTTTCTTTAGCCGAATGATAATGAAGAGTATCACCGCTAATTGGACCAATGGAATTTTTAAGGGCCAGGGTGCTTATAATTGACTTGATCTTGTCATCTTCGTTTCCAAGCACACCACCTTCTCCTGCATGTGGGTTAATTCCTGCAAAAATAATTTTTTGAGGAATAAATCCGATACGTTTTAAAGATTTTAAAGCCAGCTCTACTTTTTGAATTAAAACAGTTGTATCTAACTTAGGCACTTCGCGAAGTGGAATATGATCAGACAAAAGCAAAACATTTTCACACGGTGATTTAAAGAACATACCTAGTTCTGGTAGATTAAATTTGAATCTTAAATACTCGGTATATCCAGCATAGTTTATATTGTTTGAATACAATTGATCTTTTGATGTTGGCAAAGTGATTAAAACATCCTTTTCGGAAATGACTTCGAGACAATAATTTAAGCTGTCTATAGAAAGATTGTCTTGAATATCAATAAAATTAATTTTTAAATTGCTTAAGTGTTGTTTAGAAACCTTTATGTTTTTTAAATTTTTAAAAAGCGAGTCTTGGTCTGTTACAAGCGTGAACTCTTTTTGAAGTTCTGGTGTTAAAGATAAGAAAGCTTTTAAAAAAACCTCAAGTCCAATTCCTAATTCATGGCCAGAAGATACATAAATCATAGTTATAAAGTGATTTTTATATAATGCTTATTTTTTTCTCTTTCAAACCAAGCAAGAGATTCAGATTTGATTAAGACACCTAGCAGATCGTTTCTAATGCTTTCTTTTTGATTAGAAAAGTTTTCAGTTTCAACAAGATCTTTTTTGGTTACGAAAAAAACATGTAATTGGCCATTTAAAACAATCGGTTTACTAAGTTGACCTTCTTGAGTGTTCTTTAAAAGCGTAGAAAGCTCTTGTGCCATTCCCTCTTCTGTAATTTCGTCTAAGCTATTGGGAGAAATTTCGGCAAAATCAGAAGACCAGACACCAACGTTTCTAAATTGAGTTACTGATTTTAAAAATAAATCTTTGTTGGCATTTTTTGAATTCTCTTTTGAGACAACATAATCAACTAAATTATATTTAAATGTCATTCTGTTATCTTTTGAATTTCGCTTATAATATTCATTTTTAACATCTTGATCTGAAACAGAAAGCGTTGGAGTAATAATTCGACTCACAAAATAGCTATATTCTATTGCTTCGCGAAGTGTTTCAAAATATTCATCGAAAGAAGTGTTCTGTTGTTTTAAAAAGTTTTTCAAAGCTTCGCGATTAACATTCAATCTTTTTTCATTGGTTTTAATTTGCGCCTCTACTTGGTCATCTCCTACAGAATAACCAATTTCTTGAAGCTTTGATCGAATTAGGAGTTTGTTAATATAAATATTTAACATCTCAGCGCTCTCATACTGATTTTTTTCATAAATCATCGGAGCAATATTCTTTTTTATAGCGATGTTTTTAGTGAGTCTCTGAATTTGTGATTGAGTTATGATGTTGTCATCAACAATACCAACGATTTTATCGAGCAACTTTGCTTCAGATTGGAATATTATAAAAATACAGATTAAAAGATGCTTCATAATTCTACCCTTAAAAACGTGTTCTTAAGGGTAGAATATATAATGTGGTTAAGAAACTATCAAATTCTTATTTAATTAGGTCTTTATTAATTTTAATAGTAGCTGTTTTTCTTGAGTCGGCGAAATATTCGTCAAGGATTTTATCACGCTTGATATCATAAACAATCTTCTTATAAAGTGCTGGATCTACGTCTTTCCATTCTTTTACGCCTAAAATTTTGATTATATGATATCCAAACTGAGTTCTAACTGGATTGGTGATATGGCCATTGGCTTTTCCGTTAATAGCCTTAAAGAATTCAGGGGCAAGTTTAATTGCTGGAACATAGCCAAGATCTCCCCCGCTTGGAGCAGATGAACTTTGTGAATATTTATTTGCAAGTTCAGACCACATTTGTGGCTTCGTCTGAAGTTGCTTATAAACTTCAAGAGCTTTTTTCATTGCCTCTTCGACTTCTTCCTTTTGTGGAACAACACGTAGTCTAAAAAGAATGTGAGCTGTTCTGTATTCTCTGTTTTTGGCATAATAGTCTTTTGCTTCACCATCTGAAACTTCAATTTTTTGAAGCTTAGTCTCTAAATCTTTTGAGATTTGAGCATGGTATAAAACATCTTCCATTTTTGCTTTTACGATTGGGTCAGAATCAAGCTTGGCTTCCTTTGCTTTTTTTATTCCAATTTCACGATTGATAATATCGTAAAGAACTTTTTCTCTCGTTACGACTTTATCTGAAACATATAGAAGATTTTGAGTAAATGCTTGCTCAAGTTGACCACGTTTAATATCAACGCCATTAACTGTTGCAACGACAGCGTCAAAATCAACTTTTGATTCCGCTTCTTTTTTTGCATCTTGTGCAAAGCCTTGAGAAATTATTAAACTTGAAAGTAAAATTAATGAAGATTTTTTCATCGTTTTCATCCTTAAAAACGTATTATTAATTATTTATATATTATGATAACAGAAATTTGTTAGCAGAACTAAAAAAAATCACTATTTTAAAATAATTTGTTGAGAAACTTCTTTGGCAAATCGTAGTAATTCAGTTTGGTTTACATTGGTTTTAGAATTAAAAATAACTTTATAATCTGGAGTAAATTGGTAGACCTTTGGTCTCGATATAAAAAAGTTAACTACCTGATCGCGAAGTGAAGCATTTGATTCTAAAAATGGTTTATCAAACTTTAAGATAATGGCTGATCCTGCAACCTGAAGTGATTTTAACCCCAAATATTGTAAACAGATCCGAACTTCCAAAATCAAAAATAAATTCTTCAACTCTTCGGAAAATAATCCATATATATCTAAAAGCTCATCTTGGATTGATTGTAATAGCTCAAAGCTTTCGCAATTAGAAAGTCGTTTATATTGTTTAAGTCTTTCAGAAGCATCCTTTATATAGTGATTTGGTATAAAGGCATTAAACGGAGTTGAAATTTCTATATCTTTTTTAATAATTTTTGATTCACCTTTTAATTCAGAAATCGCATCTTTTAAAAGTTCCATATAGAGTTCAAGCCCTACTGCTTCAATGTGTCCTGATTGAGAAGCACCTAAGATGTCCCCAGCTCCTCTAATTTCTAAATCTACAGAAGCAAGATTGAAACCCGCACCCATTTCTGCATAAGTTTGAAGAGCATGAAGTCTTTTTTCTGCGATAGTAGAAAGCAGTTTTCCATTTGGAATAATAAAATAAGCGTAAGCTTTTTTATCGGAACGCCCAATACGCCCTCTTAATTGGTGAAGTTGTGCAAGTCCAAATGTGTCGGCACGATCAATAATCATGGTATTGGCATTGGGAATATCAATTCCCGATTCGATAATTGTGGTTGAGATTAAAATTTGATATTTCCCAGAATAAAAAGCATTTATTCTATCCTCTAGTTCTCTTTCTGGCATTTGTCCATGAGCAAAAATAATCGAGGCATTAGGTACGAGCTCTCTTATTAGTCCAGTGTATTCTTCGATATCTTGAACTTTATTATGAACAATAAATACTTGTCCGCCACGAGAAAGTTCTTTGTTGATGGCATTTTGAATTGTTTTTCGATCATCTTTAATGACATAGGTCTTTATCGACTGGCGCTTCGGTGGAGAAGTTTTAATTAATGATAAATCGCGAAGTCCTAAAAAAGCCATTTGCAAAGTTCTAGGAATTGGTGTCGCTGTTAAGGTTAAAAAATCCACAGAAGATTTCATAAGTTTCAATTTTTCTTTATGGCCAACACCAAAGCGTTGTTCTTCATCGACAATAACCAAGCCTAAATCTTTAAACTGTAATTTATCTGATAAAAGTTTGTGAGTTCCAATTAAAATATCAACCTGTCCATCTTTAACACGTTCTAAAATATTCTTAGATTCATTGGGTGTTTTAAACCGTGAAATGAATTCAATTTTTATTGGAAAATCTTTGAATCTTTTTGAGAAAGAATTGAAATGTTGAAGCGCCAGAATGGTAGTAGGCACCAGTACGGCAACTTGTTTTTTGTCTTCAACTGCTTTAAAGGCAGCTCGCATCGCCACTTCGGTTTTTCCAAATCCCACATCACCACAAACCAAAAAATCCATGGGCATCGGTTTTTGCATACATTCTAAAACTTGCTCAATAGCCTGAGACTGATCAGGTGTTTCATCAAATGGAAAGGCCAATTCAAATTCTTTATATAAATGATCTGGAGGTGAAAATGAAAAAGCCTCAGATGTTTGTCTTTCTGCTTGTAACTTTAAAAGATCAAAAGCTAAAGTCTTGGCAGAAATTCTTGCACGAGCCTTTAGCGCTTGAAATTTATTATTTCTTAGCGAATCAACCTTGAGTTCAAAATTGGCGTCTGCATGTTTTTGAATAAGATTTAATTTATAAACAGGAACATAGACTTTATCATTTTCAGCGTATTGAATAAGTAAAAAATCTGATTTATCTCCAGCGACATCAAGTGATTCTAGGCCTAAATATTTTCCTAAGCCAAACTCACTATGAATAATAAAGTCGCCTACTTTTAAAGTTGCTAATTGCTCCGCAAATAAGTCAACGTCGACAGCTTTCTGCTTTGAAACTTTTGATTTCTTGCTGGCAAAAAAATCACCGTCGGTTATAAAAAGAGTTTTTTCTGCTTCGTAGTAAAATCCTTCATCAAATCGGCCGAGTGAAAAAGTGATCCGTTCTAATAAGTTCGGAGGAAAGCTCAATTGATTCAATAGATGTTTAAATTCATCAATAGAATTTTGATTAGAAGTAGAAATTTGAATTCTACCAGAGTGCTCATATGACTTTTTTAAATATTCTAGAGACTTTTGAATAAATTCAGGTCTTGAAACTTGAGGACCAATTTTTTCATTCAAATAGTTTTTAGCAGAAATTAAATTTAGATTAATATCGATTGCTGTTGCAGACTCAAATTCAAATAGGTTTATCAGGTTGACGTGTAAAACCTTTTGATTTTTTAAATCAATTGGAAAATTAAAGTTATAGAGAAATTCAGGTCCAGGCAAAAGACATTCTGAATCAACATCATTACCCTGCTCTTCAAATTCGATATATAAAGATTCTTTTAAGTCTAAATAGTTTCTTTCTACATCATGAGAGCTAACAAATGAAAAAATAAAACGATTTAAATCGAGTAGCTCATAAAGGGAAGTGGGTTCTTTAAAAAATAAACTAACATAAGTAGAAAAACCTTCAAACAATTGTCCATCACTCAACTGTTGAAATATTCGCTTTCTAGATTCAAATTTATTTTTAAATCCAGGAAGCGGTTGAGGAATATTTTCTCGCAGGGTAATGGGAAAATTGTTTTTGGTAAAAATTAAAGATGCAGGTAAAATAATTTGCGACTCTAATTTAAAATCTTTCAGAGTCTTTTGATTAGATCGATCTATTAAATTAATTTCTTCGATTAAATCGTCAAAATAAGTTAAACGAATCGGTTCAAAACCAATCGGATAAATATCAAAAATCTGTCCTTTTTTAACAAAGGTTCCTGGTTCTTCAACGGAGCTTGCAGAAGAATAGCCCTTTGCGACTAAAAGATTACTCAACTCGTCAGGACTTAAAATATCGTCTTTTTTGAAAATAAATTGATTGTCGCTTAAAAATTTTTTATCTAAAAATTTTAAAAACAAAGCATCAACGCTAGTTATTAAAATAAATTTTATAGAATTTTTAGTCAGCTCATCAATCTCATACCAAACCTTTAAACGATCATAATAATCTGACTCAGAGCCAACAGTGCCGGAATAAGGTGACGCATCAAGGCCAGGATAGTAAAGAATTTTAACTTCAGAATTAAAAGAACTGATGTAAGTATAAAAATTTTCAGCAGCATCCTCATCTGAAAAAACAAGACAGTGACTTTTTTGGAAAAGCTTGTTCGCATGTTCGGTGATGAGCTGAGAAAAAATAAGTGACCATTGATTACTGTTTGTGCCAGAAATAAACATCGGACCACTTGATGTATCCGACCAAAGTTGAATCTTGTTTGCGATTGATGCGAAGTGTGTCATGTTTGCTACGTGTTACTTTTAGACTAAAGTCTTTTCAAGATATTATATTTTCGTGTAATCTATGGAAACTTAATTTTGTTATTTATTTTGGAGAATTTAAGATGTCAAATTTAAATCTAGACGTCTACATGCCCGTCGTAATTTTAATTACACTTGCAATACTAGTCGTCGCTGGTTCTCTTCTACTTGGAAAATTGATTCGACCGCATAATCCAAACCCATTAAAACAAAGTGCTTATGAGTGTGGTGAAGAACCGGTTGGAACAGCTTGGTCTAATTTCAACGTGCGCTTCTATGTTGTCGCTTTAATATTTATTATTTTTGATGTGGAAAGTGCATTGATGTTTCCAGTGGCAGCAGTATTTAAAAAATTTAATGAAGTTGGAATGGGTGGAACTCTTCTCGTTTCAATTTTAACTTTTGTTTTAGTTTTGGTTGCAGGAATCGTTTATTGTTGGAAAAAAGGCGACCTTGATTGGGTTAAAAGTTATAAGCATTCAAATCAATAATTTATTTTTAAGGAAATATAATGAACTCGACCGTTGTATCTTATCTATCTCAATCAAAAGAATTTGAATTAGTCGTTAAGTTTTTTACAGATCTATTTGGTTTAGATGCTACAGGATTTGTAGTGTTTAATTTGTTTGGAATTGTGGCACTAATTATCGTTGCAGTCATGGCGACAATTGGTGGACTTGGAACTTATGCGGAAAGAAAAATTTCTGCCGATCTTCAAATGAGACAAGGTCCAAACAGAGTTGGTCCATACGGAATCCTTCAGTTTCTAGCTGACGGTGTGAAGATGATCATGAAAGAAGATATCATTCCAACTCAAGCTGATAAATTTGTTTTTATCATTGCACCAGCACTGTGTTTGATCGGTGTGTTTGCAACACTTGCAGTTGTTCCTTTTTCAAGCGGATTTATTTTATCTGACTTAAATGTTGGTATTTTTTATCTTGTTGGTATGGCTTCCCTTGTTGGAGTGGGAATTTTTCTTGGTGGGTACGCTTCAAACTCAAAGTGGTCACTTCTTGGTGGTATGAGAGGAGCTTCACAAATTATTTCATATGAAATTCCCGTAACAATCACCATAATTTCAATTGTATTACTTGCCGGTGGCCTTTCAATGGGTACATTAATCGGCGGTCAAGGCGGGCTACCTCAACAATGGTATTTGTTTCACAATCCTTTTGCCTTTGTCGGCTTTTTTGTTTATTTCATAGCAGCTCTAGCGGAAACAAACCGAGCGCCATTTGACCTACCAGAAGCAGAATCAGAATTAGTTTCTGGTTATCACACAGAATTTTCTGGGATGAGATTCGCATTTTTTGCACTAGCAGAATACATTGAAGTTTTTGTTGTATGTGCTGTTGCTACAGCGATGTTTTTAGGTGGATACAAAGTTCCTTTTGATCTTGGTTCAGGAAAAATTTTCATCGAAAGATTGGGAATGGATGGAATGCTTGCTCAAAATATTGGCCAATTATTAGAACTAGGATCTTTTTTCACAAAGACACTGGCTCTTTATTATGTGGTTATTTGGGTTAGATGGACGCTACCAAGATTAAGAGTTGATCAACTAATGACATTATGTTGGAAGTATCTAACTCCAATCGCGCTTTTTAACTTAATTGGTTGCGCAGTTTGGATGTGGGCATTTGACGGAAAATCAATTTATTCATTAATTTTTGAAGCAGCCAAAGTAGCTGGTGGACATCACTAAGACGAGGAGTTGAAAGTGTTTGAGAATTTTTTATTTTTATTATCAGCCGGAATGACGATTGTAGGAGCACTACTCGTAGCTTACGCAAAAGATTTAATGCACTCATGTATTTATCTTTTGGTTTCGCTTATCGGTGTTGCGGGACTTTACGCTTGTATCGGTGCAGACTTTTTAGCAGCAACACAACTGGTGGTTTATGCCGGTGGTGTAGTTATTCTAATGTTGTTTGCCGTAATGTTAACAGGTGGATCTAGCAATAAAATAAATCGATTTGGGTTAGAAAAAATCAAAGCAATGGGAAATGCCAAAACTTATGCAGCAGCAAGTTTTGTCGCTTTTTTAATTGCTCTGGTTTTATTAAAAATAATGGCTGGCGTTTTAAAAAATGCACCTTCTTATACAGTTAAGGCCAACGAAGCAACAGTAGAAGCACTGGGAACAGCGCTAGCAACAGATCATATTTTAGCTTTTGAAATTTCTTCTGTTCTACTTTTAGGTGCACTTATAGGTGCTGCAATTATTTCTAGACCTAGGAGAGAAATCCATGATTAGTTTAGGATCTTATTTAGCTATTTCACTAGCGCTTTTTGTGAGTGGAATTTTTGTAATGATAGCGAGAAAAAATATTATCGCTATTTTATTAGGTATTGAATTAATACTAAATTCAGCAGCATTGAACTTTGCCGCTTATACTAAATTTTTAAATCAAAACATCGACGGCCAAATAATGAGTATCTTTATTATTGTAATCGCAGCAGCGGAAGCAGCGGTTGGTCTTGGAATAGTAATTAGATTTTTTCAATTAAGAGAAAGCGTACACGTTGACGACGCCTCTCTTTTACAGAAATAAGGTAGGAAGAAGGAATTTATGGATTATACAGTATCAACCGTAGCCCCAATTGTATTACTACCATTTTTTGCATTTGCAATTAATGCATTTATTGTAAAAAGATTTACGAAGCTTGCAGTCGGAATAAGCGTCGCTGCAATTTTCGGATCATTTTTATACGCACTAAGAATTTTTAACGACTTCATGAATGTTTATTCAGTTGGATACCACATACATAAAGTTTTTAATTGGTTTGATTTGAGCACTGGTTCTCAAATGTTTAAAGTAGACATGGGTATCTATATAGATAACATGTCGGCAGTGATGCTTTTAATGGTAACCGGAGCAGCTACCTTAATTCACGTTTTTTCTACCTGGTATATGCACGATGATCCGCGATTTGGCAGATTCTTTGTTTATTTATCTTTATTTACTTCGGCCATGCTAGGACTAGTTTTATCAGATAACCTTTTATCTGTTTTTATTTTCTGGGAATTAATGGGCTTTTGCTCTTATTCATTAATCGGATTTTACTACGAAAAAGAAGGTGCAGGTAATGCATCGATGAAAGCTTTCATGACAACCAGAGTGGGAGATGTTTTCTTCTTGCTTGGAATTTTAGCGTGTTGGTCAGTTGTGGGATCAGTTTCATTCGTCGATATTTATAATGCTATTGCGGTTGGAAAATTCACTGGCGTTTACGCTCTTGGAATACCGCTTGCAACCTTTGCTGGTTTTTCAATTTTTATGGGAACAATCGGTAAGTCAGCACAAGTACCACTTCAAGTTTGGTTACCAGATGCAATGTGGGGCCCAACTCCATGTTCAGCTCTAATTCACGCAGCAACGATGGTTGCAGCAGGTGTTTATCTATCTCTTAGAATGTATCCGTTAATGGAAGCAGGTCACTTGTTAACTTTAATCGCATACATTGGAGCAATAACTGCATTTTTAGCAGCAACAATTGCTTTAGTTCAAACAGACATTAAAGCGGTTTTAGCATTTTCAACGATTTCACAATTAGGATACATGGTTATAGGAATCGGTGTAGGTTCATACAATGCATCTTTCATGCACCTAATTACTCACGCAGTTTTCAAAGCGTGTTTATTCCTTTCTGCGGGTTCTGTTATTCACTCAATACACGAACAACAAATGCCTAAAATGGGTGGTCTTAAAAAGAAACTTCCTTATACGTTTTTTGCTATGTTGCTTTGCTGTTTTGCAATTGCCGGTGTTCCATTTTTCTCAGGATTTGTATCAAAAGATAGAATCCTTGGAGATGCCCTAGTTATGGCACTTGAAAATAAAGCTTATATTCCAGTGGCGTTACTTGGTTTTGCAGGAGCGGGCTTAACAGCGTTTTATATGTTTAGAATGTTATTTTTAACATTCTTTGGCGAACCAAGGGATCATCATATATATGATCACGCACACGACGAACACATTGGATGGAATTCAAACATTCCACTTTTAATTTTAGCTTTCTTCACACTTGGATTATTTTATTCAGGATCATTAACCGGTCAGGGTGAAGTTAATTTATTTGGAAAAAAATACGAGTGGTTTCAAACTTTAATTCACAAGCCAGATTCACAGTCGCTAAATCACTTCTCACACTATAATCGCGAAGAGTTTGGAAAAGTAGATACAAGAAATAAAGAAGAAATGCCGATGGCTGTTTATGATCAAAATCACGGGTTAGATGAACACAAAGCACATCACGTTCACAGCGTTCATAAATTTGGGGCAATTCTATCTATCTTCATTGCTTTCTCGGGAATTTTTATCGCGTTTTTAATGTATGTAAAAAAATCAGTAAATCCAGGTTGGTGGACTTCGACATTTAGTGGATGGACTGAAACATTGAAAGAAAAATATTACTTTGATCATTTATATATCAACAAAATCATCCAAGGAATGTTGTTACCTTTTAATAATATTCTGTCGAAGTTTGATATGAACGTTCATGACAAATATGTTGTTGATGGATGGGCAACAGTAAATAGATACGCTTTTAATATTTCACGTTGGTTTGATAACAATATAATTGATAGCGCAATGGTTGATGGATCAGGTGCTTCGGTTAGACTAATGAACGTGATTTTAAGAAATTTACAATCAGGAAAAGTGCAATTGTACTTTGTGTTTTTGATTGTAGTTTTAGTTTCATATATTTGGGGTTTAAGTTTTTAGTATTTGATATAGTTACAAACTTTTTATAAGGAGTTGGCCGGTGCACGGTTTAGATTTGTTGAGCTTGATTTTGTGGATGCCTATTATTGGAATGATCGGAGTTTTGTTATTTCCAAAAGAAAAAACAACTGCGATGAAAACATGGGCGCTTATTAACACGGTTATTTCGTTTGTTTTAACACTTGTTTTATACAGCAAGTTTGATCAAACGGTACCAGGAATGCAGCATGCATTTAATGTGAGAGTCCCTTGGATACCTCAATTTCACATTTATTATGCATTAGGCGTAGATGGGATTTCATTGCCAATGATTCTGTTAACAGGATTGTTGTTTATGTTGTGTATCTTGTCTTCTTGGACGCAAATTAAAAAGTCGATTAAAGCTTACTTCGCCCTACTGCTTTTATTACAAAGTACAGTATTCGGTGTGTTCATGGCATTAGACTTCTTCTTATTTTATGTATACTGGGAAGTTATGCTTCTACCGATGTTTTTCTTGATTGGGGTTTGGGGAGGCGAAAACAGAGAATACGCAGCTGTTAAGTTTTTCCTTTATACTTTCTTCGGATCAATTTTAATGTTAGTTGGTATCGTAGCTCTATACTTTGCCACAGGACAAACGCAAGACTCATTTAATATCTTGGCACTTTCTGGTGGGAAGTTTGCTCAAAACACCATCACCCTTTTTGGAAATACCTTATCATTCAGCAAATTATTTTTTGTTTTTATGTTTATTGGTTTTGCAATCAAGGTTCCAGTCTTCCCTTTCCATACATGGTTACCACATGCACACGTTCAAGCACCTACAGCGATTTCAGTAATACTTGCTGGTGTTTTATTAAAAATGGGAACATACGGCTTTTTAAGAATTGCCTTCCCTATTTTTCCAGAATCAGCAAAATATTTTGGAACAGCAATCGCGTGGCTTGGATTGATTAACGTTATTTACGGAGCACTATGTGCAATGGCACAAACAGACGTTAAAAAATTAATTGCTTATTCTTCTGTGTCTCACATGGGATTTGTAATGTTAGGTTTAGCGGCAATGACGGTTCAAGGTATGAATGGAGCTGTTTTACAAATGTTCAACCACGGAACTTCTACTGCTATGATGTTCTTTTTGATCGGTATTCTTTATGAAAGATCTCACCATAGATGGATTGTAAGACCAGATGGTTCGAAAGGTTACGGCGGTCTTTATACGCAACTTCCAGTTTACTCAATAATTTTCATCATCGGAATGTTTGCCTCAATGGGACTTCCAGGTATGTCTGGATTTATTTCTGAAGCATTAATCTTCCTAGGAATTTATCAAAAATTTACTTCAATTACAGTTTTAGCATTATTCGGATTACTAATCGGAGCTGCTTACTTACTTTGGATGTTCAAGAGAATGTTCTTTGGTGAAGTAAATCCAGAAGTAAAAGAATATGAAGATATGACCAAATTAGAAGTATTTTACATGTTACCACTTTGTGTAGCGGTAATTTTATTTGGTTTATGGCCATCACCAATTTTAAATATGATGAAGGCTTCAGTGGGACAACTAGTATCAATGCTTGCTTCTTTCTAAGAAAGACAAGCTAAGAAATAGGTATAAAAATGTATACAAATTATTTAGCAAACATAGGGCGATTTATTCCGGAATTAATTCTTGTCATCTTGATGGTTGGATTGATTTTGTTAGAAGCTACTTATGATGAAAATGAAAAGAATAAAAAATATATTTTCATAACATCAGCAATTGGATTGGTATTAACTTTAGTTAGTTTAATTGCAAACTTAAAGTCGCCTTCAATATCTATCTTTTCAAACGCGGTAATTGTAGACCCCTTTTCAACATTGATGAAAATCATCATGGTTATTGGAACCTTTTTTACAATTTACCTATCAAGAATTTCAAAAGACATTTATGAAACATTGAAAACTGAATACGCCATTATGTCGGTTGGAATACTTATTGGCGGATTCTTGCTTGCTTCAGCTAACAATATGCTCATTTTGTATATTGGAGTTGAAACACTTTCGATCCTTTCTTACGTTATGGCTGCAATGAAAAAGAATGACGATAGATCAAGTGAAGCCGGTTTAAAATATGTTTTATACGGAGGACTTTCTGCCGGAATTATGCTTTTTGGAATGAGCCATATTTTTGGTGTGCTAGGAACAATTCAATTTGCTGGAATTGCCACCCAAATGCAAAATCTAACAACTATGCAAAATGCAATTCTTCTTCCTTCATTCATTTTATTTTTTGCAGGATTGGGATACAAGGTTGCAACGGTACCATTTCATATGTGGTCACCAGATGTTTATGAAGGTTCACCAACACCAGTAACAACATTTTTCGCGATTGTTCCAAAGATTGCAGGAATTAGTGCAATCGTTAGAGTGACGATGATTTTCTTTGGCGCAGAAAGCAACTTATCTACATTGTGGGTAATTTTCTTGATGGCGGTAGCGACACTTACAATGACAGTTGGTAACATAACCGCGATCAATCAAAAATCAGTTAAAAGAATGCTTGCTTACTCTTCTATCTCTCATGCGGGTGTAATGCTAGCTGCGGTTTTAGTAAGAAATGAAATAGGAATTGGTGCAGTTGTCTTTTACGGAATAACGTATTTGTTTATGACCTTAATTGCGTTCTACATAACTAGTATTGTTCAAGATAAGTATAACAACGATCACTTTGAACGCTTTCAAGGTTTAGTTTACAGATATCCTTTTATGGCAATTATGATGGCCGTTGCGATGTTCTCATTAACCGGATTGCCACCTTTTGCAGGTTTCATTGCAAAATTTAATATCTTTACAACTTTAATTAAAGCCAACATGACAGGCCTTGCAATCATTATGGCAATTAACTCTGTTATCTCCGCTTACTACTATTTAAAAATTGTAAGATTGATGATTTTAAAGCAAAACGAGGCCAACGATACAATAGAAGAATTTGGATTTTTAAATCAATTAATAATTTCAATTTTAACCGCTCCAGTTTTAATTCTTGGAATTTTCTGGCAGCAAATTTTTGCACTAGCAAATGGCGCTAAAATTTTTATTAACTAAGAGGATTAAATGGAATTTTTGCCTTTTATCGTTTTCTTTATAATTTCATGTACTCTGGGAATAATACTTTTAACAATTTCTAAAATTTTGGGTCAAAAACCAAAAGGAATTAGAAAGAACGATGTTTATGAAGGTTCACCAACACCAGTAACAACAT
>JACCDQ010428877.1_pt1 | contig 32730 bp, 20 predicted proteins | sample 7446031 | NCBI WGS metagenome assembly JACCDQ01 (sample SAMN15323442, study PRJNA562643) | freshwater metagenome | isolation source: river surface water | place: USA:Blue River Watershed | collected 2017-08-17 | reverse complement strand
AATCTCCTGGCGACCTTTTCTAATTAACTGTTGTATAGTAGGCATATTTTTTCCCAAAAAGGACGGCAAAATTAAACTTATTTTTTGTCATTATCAACACTATTCGAAAAAAAATATTGAAAATCATTAAGAAAGTTCCTTCTCGCCCCACAATTGTGCAAAAATACCCCCTATTATCGGGCTTTCCTATTTTTAACTAATTATTCCACACCACCCTTACCCTAACCTACCAAAATATTTTTATACCCGTACAACCATCCCCCAATACAATCGTCTAAATTATTGGAAACATCGTCGTTTTTTACCCCCCAATTCAACCATTTCCATCCATTATTAACAAACATTTTTTAACTTTACCCATTCAATCGACATCCAATGAGAATTTCACCTTATATATATAGTTCCCTATTGTCCCTCCTTTTTCTGGGGATGGCAGACGCAGTTTCCGCTCAAAACCCCAACACCGGTAAAAATGGGGCAAATAACAAGGTAAACATCCCTAACTCAAACAAAAACACAGCCAATACATCCAATGCAACAACCGCTGGCTATTTGCAGTTTGATGTAAAAACGCACGACTTTGGAACCCTCGAAGAATCCATGAAATTTGCCTATCACCGCTTTGAATTTAAAAATGCAGGAAATACGCCCGTAAAAATTAATCGCGCCGAATCAAGCTGTGGATGCACCGTGCCTACTTGGAGCAAAGATTCCATTGGTCCAGGCGAAACCGGATACATTGAGGCCAAATATGAAACCACTAACCGAATCGGGCAATTTGATAAAACCATAACCATTTATACTAATTCACCAATTCAGCCCATTACCTATTTAACCATCAAAGGAAACGTTGTCAGGCCACAGGAGGATGAATCTCAATCTGTTCAGCAAGCCGCAGGTTATATTGGCTACGATCAATCCAATATTGCCTTTGATCCGCTTTACGACAATCAAATTGCTTCACGGGAAATCCGAATCATTAACAATACCTCCTATCCGACAACTTTCTATGATTTTGACCCGCTGCAATTGCCCGCGTTCATCAAAATCAAAAACTTCCCCAAAACACTCGAACCCGGTGAATTTGCGAAATTCCAAATTGAAATCGACGGGAATAAAGCGCCTGGGTATGGTTTCGGGGGATATGAGATTACTGTGTTTTCCGACAATGCGGCAACACCCTATTCCATGATTTACGTTTCGTATCAGCGTAAGCAGTTTTTCCCAAAATATTCAGCTCGACAACTGAAGAAACAGCCCAAATTATTCATTGAAAATCCCACGCATGACTTTGGTAAATTGCGTGCAGGAGATATTGAAACCTGCGAATTCAAATTTACTAATACCGGTAAAAAGCCGTTGGAAATAAAACAAATCTCTCCCGATTGTCCTTGCATTAGCGTTTCAACACCCAAGAAAGTTATTCAACCAGGTGAAACCATTACTGCAAAGGCATTGTTTGACACTGTTACAAAAAATGGTAAAAAATCCATGGGGGTCCGCATTGTTTCAAACGACCCCACAGAACCAGAAAGATATATTTGGTTAAAGGCAGACTTCGACAACAACTACAAAATTGAGTGTCCTACTTGCCCTAAGTAACCGAATTAATTAACGTAAGTTGTGATATACGTTTTGCACGTCATCATCACCTTCCAAGCGCTCAATTAAGTCCAGAACTTCTTGGGCTTGCTCTTCGGTCAAATCCACATAGGAATTGGGAATGTATTGAAGATCGGCATTCTTCACTTCTATTTTCATTTCTTCCAATGCCTTTTGCATGATACCAAAATCGGTAAAGGTGGTGTAGATGTAGATTTCTTCCTCATCAATAGCGAAATCATCTAAGCCTGAATCGATTAATTCAAACTCAAATTCGTCCATATCTTTTCCAGCAAGTGCTGATTTTTCAATTTTGAAAACTCCTTTACGGGTGAAGTTAAAATCAAGAGAACCCGTTTTACCCATCGCTCCACCGCCTTTATTGAAGTGCATGCGCACATTGGCTACAGTACGTGTTGGATTGTCAGTGGCAGTTTCTACAATTATACCTACGCCATGAGGCGCCATACCTTCGTAGCGAACCTCTTCGTAATTACCTTCTGTTTTATTTAATGCACGCTTGATCGCTGCTTCAACGCGATCTTTAGGCATGTTTACGGACTTAGCATTTTGAATGGCAAGACGTAGTCGGGGATTGTAATCTGGATTTTCACCAGCCATTTTAACAGCGATGGCGATTTCTTTCCCTAACTTAGTAAATTGCTTCGCCATTCGGTCAAAGCGAGCAAACATCTTGTGTTTGCGTTTTTCAAATATTCTTCCCATTGGGCGCAAAAATAATACAATGCGCCCAATTCGAGAAGAAAGTAATGGATTCAATTGAAAATTGTAGTTCAATGAACTTGATTTCGGAGGAATCCATTTATATCATTCTAAAATGAAACTAGAAATTTATCAAAACTTATACCCTGCAGTAACGTGGATTCCACGTCCTGCAGCCGTAACTCCACTAGCAAAATAACGGTATCTTAAATCCAGTAAATTCTCTACAGATACCATTAAATTCAAGCCATGAAAATCCGAAATACCCGCACGCACATGGTAAACTTGCCATGCTGGATTACCATCAGGTGTAGCATATTGTATATTGTCTTCGCCGGAAATTGAGTATTCAGAAACGGGTTTACTTCCATTAAATACGCATTGTGCTTCAGCGAACCAATTAGATTCTCTCCAACGCAAGGTAACTTGTCCAAATATGGGTGGAATATGATCCAAACGATTGTTTCCTTTATTCCAATCTGGATTTGCATACGATACCAATCCTTGGGTTTCGTTGATGGAGCCGTTCAACCACATTTTTCTCCAAACATTCCATTGAACGTTGGCAAATCCACCATAAATCGTTCCTGTTCCCACATTCTTAATTTGATAAACCGGTGTCATTATTCCATCCCATTCCAAGCTGTCGGCTCCACGGAATGTTCCAAAAACATCTGACATTAAATTATCTACACGCGTGTAGAATCCCCCGAACTCAACAAAAAACTTTCGAGAAAACTTATATGCAAAATGCAAATCCGCTGTTTGAGAGATTTCCGGCGACAACTTCTCTGTAGGAACCAAAACTTTTTGACCACGCAGGGATTCAAACACTTTCGACATATCATCAATATTGGGATTGCGATAGGCTTGATTGAACGAAGCTTTCATCAAAAAACTCTTACCCAAAGGTTGAACCAAACCGATGTTGTAACTAGGGGCAGTTTGATTGAAAGTCACCTCAGGATAAGGCATGTTCCAATAATTATTCTCTGTAAACACACCTCTCAACGAATAATAGGTCAAACGTGCGCCAAATTCAACTTTGGTTCCAAAAGATCCAATATTTCGTGACGCTTGAGAAAAGATGGACGCACTGTGCGTATTACCAAAAGAGTCAACATAACGAGCTGGACCAGGAGTTATTTCTCTGGTTACGATGTTTTTTACTATGCCTTGAGAATTTACTCTGTTCAATACATACTCCAATCCACTATTAATCTGCCAACCCATCCACTGATCCAATCGATCGTAATTGATGGTGAACATGTTCACTTTATCCAATTGAGTGCGTTCCTTTAAATTGTTCACTACGTGATTATATGACCTAGTAACTCTTCCCACTTCAAAAAACTGATGGGCAATGATCAAACGATTGCGGTGTTTATCATTTTCCTTGGTAAGGGTATACGCCAAAAACGTACGATGTTGAGGAGCATATTCCCAACGGGCTTGATTGATACCATAAGGCGCCACGGTAGGGATTCCTAGCGGGTCAAAAAATGAAATACTTTGCTGTTGAAGTCGATCGTATCGAGGTATGCTGGAATTGAATGAACCTTGAAAATTCAAAACATGAATCAAACTTGCGTTGGGTTTTCCGGTTTTCAACCCCATCTTTAGAAATACATCGGTTTGATTATAGGCGGTTCCTATTTGTTTTAGAGGATCATCATTTTTCATCAATGTATCTACGCGATATTTACCATTTGACAATAACACCGGTTGATCCAATTGTTTCACATAATAGTTTCTCAAGCCAAAATCTGACCATGAATCCACATAACTTTTCGATCCCATGCGCAAATCGCCATAATTAGCGTGAGTAATATTTGCAATAAATCCAAATCTCTGGGATTGATATTGAACGCTTGCATTGGCCATAACTCCGCTGTACGCACTCAGGTATCGCAGATTGGTAGATGCAGACCATTTGGAAGTACCAAATTTTACGTCTTTTGTTTTAAAGTACATAACACCGCCCAATGCATCGGAACCATATAACGTGGAACCCGAGCCTAAGTTAATTTCCAATCGATCCAATATAAACTGATCAACGGTAATAAGATCTTGAAGGTGTCCGGCTCTAAAAGTAGCATTGTTCATTCGAACGCCATCTACGACCATCAATACGCGACTGGCTTCGAATCCCCGTAAAACAGGACTTCCCCCGCCCATTTGGCTTTTTTGAACAAATACCTTACCTGAATTCACCAAGGCTTCAGCCAAGGTTGCGGACTGTGTTTCTGCTAATTTTTTTGCAGAAATCACTTCCACTTGTCGGACTGCATCTTTACGTGTTTGTCCATAACGTTGAGCTGAAATAAGCACTTCATCGAACGACTCGATTTCGCCACTATCTTTTTTAATTTCGGTATTCTTTAATTTATCTGCTTGGGCCATACTCATCGAGCTGATTCCCAATAGGGTTAGCAATAAAAATCTTTTCATAAATAAATTGGATGAATTTGAAGTCTAATCCAATCCCCTATCCATGAGAATTGGACTGAATTTTTAAAAAGAATCCACAATTCTTGATAATTGTTCTGAGTGCAGATTCCGGTAAATAAAATTCAAATGCCGTCTAAAGCTGAATCAATTATTCTATTTTTAATTAGGACTTCAAACCTTCCGGTGGCTGAAAAGATTCAGATAAATATAGATGTGAGTATCGAGGATTTAATTCAATCCAATTTCTTTTTTCTCGGGGGATGGAAAACTGCACTTGCTGAAATTCTTCTATAAAAAACACCAGTTTCAGAAAACTCTTTTTCGTTAAATCAGATGGAGCCCCTTTTTGAAAATCATCTGAAATTCTCACCATAAGTTCTTTTTCAAACCGGTCATTAAACGCAATTGCCATCCATCCATTTGACACTTTTTTTACATTAATAATATCATAACGGTGTATTCCAAGGTCAATTTCATCGCCTTTTTCGAGGGATGAATATTCGGATTGAGAAACAAAAATGGTGTCGAGTTGTGATTTGGATTGACGAATAAAGTTCGAGCGAATTTGTCCTTTAATCCAATGGCGTTGCTTGTTTAGACAAAGGCTTTCCCAAATAGGAACCCATTGGCACAAGGCCAAAATTCCCACCAAAAGCAATTGAACTAATCGATTTTTCACCCCGCGAAAATAATCGCTTTTTGGCATGATTGAATCTTTTTGCGACCTTTGCACTATGAAATCCGTATATGTAATCGATATTGTTCGTACTCCAGTAGGTAAGTTTGGTGGAAGTTTGGCAAGTGTTCGTCCTGATGATATGGCCGCACATGTACTCAAAGCACTGATGAATCGCAATGCAACAATCGATTGGAATTTGGTGGATGAGGTGATTATGGGAGCCGCAAATCAAGCTGGTGAAGACAATAGAAATGTTGCCCGTATGGCCTTGTTGTTGGCACAACTACCCGAAACCATTCCAGCATATACGGTAAATCGACTTTGTGCTTCGGGATTACAATCCATTCAAAATGCCTATATGGCAATTAAAAGTGGTGAAGCAGATATGGTACTTGCTGGTGGAACGGAAAGTATGACCCGTGCACCTTTTGTGATGGCTAAAGCCGAAACGGCTTATTCCAGAACTCCAGAAATATACGATACAACCATCGGATGGCGTTTTACCAACCCAGCATTGAGTGCATTGCATCATCCCTATGCAATGGGTGAAACGGCTGAGAATGTTGCAGAAAAATATAATATTACTAGAGAACGTCAGGATGAATTCGCTTACCGTTCACAATTGAATTGGAAAAACGCGCAAGAGCGCGGCGACTTCGCCAATGAAATTGCAGCCTATCCCATCCCCCAAAAGAAAAAAGATCCTATTCTATTTTCAACAGATGAACACCCTAGATTGAGTCCGATCGAAACATTAGCGGGATTGAATCCGGCATTTAAAAAAGGCGGATCGGTAACTGCCGGAAATTCTTCTGGAATCAATGATGGTGCAGCTTGCGCTATTTTGGCGAGCGAAGAAATGGTAAAAAAATTCAATTTGGTTCCCATGGCTCGAATCGCTAGTATCGGATTAGCCGGTGTAGATCCTGCTTACATGGGGATTGGACCGGTTCCAGCAACTCAAAAAGCATTGAAAAAAGCAGGAATTTCAGTGGATCAATTGGGCGCCATCGAATTGAATGAAGCATTTGCAGCACAGGCTTTGGCTTGTTTAGATGAATTAAATCTAAATCCTGAAGTGGTGAACATGAATGGCGGTAGTATTGCCATCGGACATCCTTTGGGAGCCAGCGGAACACGAATTTCTGCCACATTATTGCACCAAATGGCTAAAAACCCATCCATTAAATACGGTTTAGCAACTATGTGCATCGGTGTTGGACAAGGTTCTGCAATTATTTACGAGAATTTGAAATAATAAAACATGCCCCGATATAGATTGGATCTTCGGTACGATGGAAGTGATTTTCATGGATGGCAAATTCAGAATAACGCTCCCTCCGTGCAAGATTCAGTGCAAAAGGCATTGTCCATATTGTTGAGGGAGCCTTGTGAAATCGTAGGTTGTGGAAGAACAGACACAGGTGTGCATGCATACTATTACGTTGCTCATTTCGATAGCTCGGCTCTAGATACGAATAACTTTGGGCAATTTGGTAGTTTAGATCAACTAACCTATCGATTAAATAATTTACTTCCCGAGTCCATTTCGATTCTTAATTGTATGGAAGTATCTGAGGATTTCCACGCTCGCTTCACGGCTACAAAACGCGGCTACAAGTACTTTTTTGAGACCGGCAAAAATCCGTTTAACTCCAAATATTCTTGGTTATATCCTCATGAACTGGATTTAAATGCCATGAATCAAGCAGCTAGCCTCATGCTCGGGCGACATAATTTTCAATCCTTCTGCAAAGGTGAAACGCCCAACAACAGTTACGATTGCGAAGTTTTTAAGGCCGAATGGCAAAAAGTCGAAGCAATAGGTCTTGGGTCGGAGCAAATTGTATTCCACATTGAGGCGAATCGATTTCTACGCAACATGGTTCGTGCCACCGTTGGTACCTTACTTTTAGTTGGCCGACATAAGATCACCTTGGAGGAATTCCAACGAATTCTCGACGCCAAAAACAGATCCGATGCAGGCAACTCGGTACCCGCTAAAGGATTGTTTTTGTGGAGTGTTGAGTATTGAAAATTCGGAAATATTGAAATAAAAAATTGTGGGTTTTACAAAATAAAACTGGCTCCAACAAAGGTCAAAGCCAGTAGTCGTAGTTTAAATTACTCAATATCAATCTTCTGCAAGAACTTGTCAACCGTTCTTTCTGAAGCTTTGATTACTTGGAAGTTCTCCGCTTTTACCTTATGATTGGTTGCATCCATGATTTTATTTAACTCCTCGTCATTAGAATAGATACTCAAACGATTTCGAGTTACATAGAAATACAACACATCTTCTCCATTACTCAAGTAAAAATGCATTTTTTCCGCTCCGCGTTTTGACTCTAAGAACATGGATGCTGTAATGATTTTATTTACTGGCTTACCCATGATTGCAGCCAATACAACGGAATTATCATTACAATACATCCCTCTTAAACGACTATCCCAGCGCAAATCCACATCCGACAAAATGAAATTATAATTGGTTTCATCCTTGCCGCCCAACAACGTGCTGCTGATTCGCATTTGGTTCTTGGTTTCGATCTCCTGAATGACGTTTTTCAGCGTTTTGGGATTTTCTATCATTTCGCCCAATGCCTTTTTGAAGAATTCATCATTAATATTCTCTGTGCCCATTTCATCCCCCAAAAATATCTCCGAAACACGTGATTTGAATTCAGGGTGCAATGGAAAATCGAGCATCATCGCTAATTTGAAGGTGAATGCAGAATCATTGGCATTTAGATGCGCCTCACCCGCATTTTTGAATGAAATTTCATTCGACTCCAATCCGAAATCCATAGGACCTTCAGCGTGAATAGAGTGGTCTTTTTCATTGAATTGGATAAAATGTCCTTTCGGCGAACCCTCCCGCAACTTGGCATAGGTTCCCGCAAAGAAACTCTCCTTTTCGTGATCGTAATAAAGCACCCCGGTGTCTTGAGTGACATCGTTGTCGCTTACACGTCGTTTATTCGCATATAAAATTGGATAAACGTGCGATGAATCTTTTGCTACATGCAATCCCACGAACAATCGAGATTTGTTTTTGTCTCTCGGGGGATTCATTGGAATTACCACGTCTTTTGGATCAATTTCGCCCTCAAACTTCACCCACCAAGAAGGCAAGATATTCTTGAAGGTATGCAGTGGCTTAACAAATCCGTTGAATCGTATCAATTTCTGCTGTGAGTTCACATTGGCCACCCCTTGATACCCAATCTTCACATCCAAAGTAAAACCTCGCTCTTCGGGGATTTTACCATAGGCATCTACGTTCTTTGTGCGGTTGATAAAAATGGAATCCAAGAAGAATTCTTGTCGCTTACCGGTCTTCGTGACATATTGGTAAAATCCGTTTGCCTGAACAATATTCTTACCATAAATCTTCGCTTTCAAGCGATAGATCTCATGGAATTTATCAATTCTATTGGCAATAATTTTAGCACTATCTACAGGATCCATATCCGCTTGTTGACGAATCAACACCTTGCCATCCTTTAAGAATAATCGCGAATCAGCAATGTCAATATACGGAATTTCGGAAACCTTGAGGGTGTAGTCGTTCATATCGTACAAGCCTTTACGTCCCTCAAAATGAAGACTATCCTGACGAGCGTTGGTACTCATAAAATCGGGCACCACGGCTCCCATCGATGGTCCCACTTTCGCTTCAATGGTATTGGCATCCATCTTCCATTTGAAATCACTCAAATTGGTTTGATACATATTGAATGGATAGCGCGTAATTTGTCCTGGTACATTGGAAACAAAGCTTCCAATTCTGGTTTGGAAATCCATATTTCCATTGATATTGGCGGTACTAAACGCCATTTTAGACGTATCTTGGGTTTTAATATCCAATTCCGCCACTTTTGCAATGGCTTTCTTAGGAGCCAAATGCATTTCTTTACTTCTGAAATCGGCCAAATCCCACTTCAATGAACCATCTCCCAGAACTTTAGCTGGAGATTGTGTAGTGGTTCCTCGGAAATCATACTTGTATGAAAATGTTTCAAATGGTGTTACTCCATTGGTTACGCAGTATCGGTCTTCATAAGGAATCCAATTCAGTTGGGCAGTACGAACATGCAATTCTGGATACTTAGTACTTTCCTTCAAATCATAGGTCATGACTGGCCCTTGTGTTTTCAGAGGAAGCATTAAAATCCGTTTAAATGTTGTTTTGGAGGTTTCATAATCGATAGATCCTTCCTCGCCATAAAATCCAACCTCACTAAGATTTAGGGTCATTTCTCCATGTCCTTTGGTTTTGTACATTGGCAAACCTGCTGAAGGAGTTCTTTTTACAAATCCCAAAGAGTAATCCGGCTGAATGTAAACGTAATGCCTGAAAACCGGGAATATATCAGCAGAATAAAACGTCCCCTCAAAACGCAAACCATCAATAGTAAAGTTATCCAAAGAGTCAATGGTAAATGGATCACAAGAGAATTTGAACTTATCAGCAATGTATTGTCCACCATGAATAGATGGCTTGTCGTACAAGATATCACCACCTCGATTGGATGTGAAAATCGGATATTCTGGATAGTTAATATTACCCGATTTATTATTGGGTTTATCGATATATAAGGTTCCACCGATGTTACGGAATACCGATTTAATGGGACGAAGTCGCACCCCAGATTCATCGGGGAAGTACATTCGCATTGAATCAATAACGGCAAAATCAACCGTAAACTTGGTGTAATTAAAATTGAAATTGGAACCGAAGAAATCAAATCGTCCAGCGCTAACGGTACCCCCAAAACGGAAAGCACGATTCTTTGTTACCACTACTTTCTGGTCGGTGGGACGAACAAAAACACTTTGAGAATCCGAGAAATAGAAACTGCGAATTCCTTCTAAATTCAACTCTTTACTTAATAAATTCAGCGTGGCATTGGGCTTTGCTGCAATAACAGAAGACAATCGAATCACGTCGTAGTCTTTTGCTTTCTTGTTCATCAAATAATAGTTGAACAACTTAGGTTGAATGGTTATACTGTCGTTATCGAAATTGTAAACAACGAACCCTGCATCATGCAAATCGATAAATTGGTGTTTACTTGCGTCGGGGCTGGAACCATACGCTGCACAATAATCTTTTAAAGCGAAAGTAATGCGCTCTTCTTTTTTGAAATTGGCTCTAACCTTTTGTGTACGATCTTGAAGTTCCTTGGTTTTTTGGGATATCAACGCTTCGTTCTTGGTTTTGGCCAAATACAATTGTTTCAATTCGCTTTTCAATCGATCGGTTACCGGATCTGGGGGCATTCTATTGTAGAAGGCATAGACTTTCTCTAAGGGATTAGCGGCTAAAGCACCCTGCCAACGATCCCAATAAATCTGACGGAAGAAGTCGTTTGATTCAAACAAGGCCGGTTTATCGTTATTGTAGTTATCAAAATCAACAAAAGGTTCAGTGATTTTCCATTTTACGGTTTGAACATCGATGCTCATGTTATGGAAATCATCATAAAATACACCCCGCATCAATCCATCCTCTCCTTTTTCGACGGTTAACAATTTCTCATCGTATTTGAAACGCACATTTACCGACGGGTGTGAAATGGATTTACCAGAATCCAAATGCAACTGAAAAGCAGTATTCAATGAGGTAGCAACCCCTTCTTTTATTAAAAATCCTTTACTCTTGAGTGTAACTTGTTTTTTGCCTTTATAAAAAATATCGATTGTTGAGGGTTTGCCATCCACGGTATTGGTATTAATGGCATTTCCCATCATCGAAAATCCTCCAGTAAAAACGGAGTTTTCACCCACAATACCCTTTATTTTCAAATCATTTTCGAATGAAGTAAATCGCGGAAACTTCGATTTTTGGCTCAACGATGAATCAATGTAGGTGTTTAACTTATCGCTAAAACTTCCTCCAATAGGTTTCGCAAAATAACGAGGGTACGTAAGTTTAACCGAGTCCACTTTGTATTGGAACTGACGCAATTCAATGGAGAACTTTCCAAATTCCACTTGTGTGTTTTCACCTTCCAAAACGCGAGAGAAATCGGTTTTCCCCCATTTCCCTTCCCATTTTTCTGTTGCCGGATAAAAAACACCTTGGGTTTCTATAGCCATTTGATCGCCTTCTGCTTTGGCTTTTAAGACAACCCGATTGAATACAACCGCCAAATTACCACCTTTCATTTCCAAAGAATAATCGGCAGAATCAAAATACCACTTACGGTATTCTGTTTTTAACAGCGTATTCTCATTAAATAGTAGATTGGTAGCAGTCAAGAATCCCAAATATTCAATAGAAGAAACCTCTACTATTTTTTCGGAAAGTGATTTCCATTGTACAAATAATTTTTCATTCAATCCCCCGAAAAGACTCTTTTGATAACCTCGATAAAACAATTGAAAATACGGTTGTAATGTCATTTTCTCCACTAACATTTTATTGGACATTTTAATAACAAATCGTTGTTGTTCCGGATTAAATCGACCATTAATCCAATTGGATCGGAAGGAATCCAACTCTTTTACCGCTTCTTTATCTTCGAAACCTTTGTACATTTCGCGCAGTTCCTCGATAAACACCGTAGGATCATTGCTGAATTGTTTAACAATTACTTGCGCCTTTATTGGCTTCAATGAAGTAACAGCCCAAAAAAGGATAAATAAGGTAACGCGATAAAATTTTAGCATGTATGGGAAATAACGGATTATTGGGGGATATCGTGTTTATTTTTACACGAAATAACAGAAAAATCAGACAGCCGCCTGAATGATATCAAAGAAATCGCGTGCTTTAAGAGCGGCACCACCGATCAAACCACCATCAATATCTGACTGAGCGAACAATTCCTTAGCGTTATCGGGCTTAACACTTCCCCCATAAAGAATACGAGTGGCATTGGAAATTTGTTCACCGTATTGCTTCTCTATGATTCCGCGAATAAACGCATGGACTTCTTGTGCTTGATCTGAGCTAGCTGTTTTGCCAGTTCCAATTGCCCAAACTGGCTCATAGGCAATCACCACATTCTTCATTTCATCAGCTGAAATGCCTTGCAATCCCAAGCGAACTTGATCTTCAATGATGGTCCAATGAGCATCCGCTTCGCGCTGCTCTAAAGTTTCACCAACACAATATAAAACGGTTAAATTATTGGCAATTGCCGATTTGGTTTTCAATGCACAGAACTCAGAAGTTTCACCAAAATATTGACGACGTTCACTGTGACCAATTATGACATGAGAAACACCAATACTGCTCAACATGGGTGCAGAGATTTCTCCTGTAAATGCTCCTTGAATTTCTTGATGCATATTTTGAGCACCTAATGAAATATTGCTGCCTTCCAATAATTTGATGGCTGAAGGTAGTGCTAAATACGTCGGACAAATTACAATTTCCGCGTCATTACTTCTCAACTCATCGCGAACGATACCACGAATTTCAGTAACTAAAGCTTGGCTTTCAACCAAGGTTTTGTGCATTTTCCAGTTGCCGGCAACAATTTTTCTTCTCATTGTTGGCAAAGTTACATTGAAATTTCAGAGATTTCAATTTTCAGTAGCAAACTTCGCCCAGTTTAATGCCAAATGAAACTGCTCTATTGGTGTTAATTCCGTGTTATCCAGTATTCTATATTCGTCAGTCATGGTTAATGGACTATCTTCTCTTTGAGAATCAATTGAATCACGTTCTTTTAAATTAGCTTTAACCTCTTCAAAAGAAACGTCCTTTCCGGCATTAAGCATTTCTAGATATCTACGTTCGGCTCTCACTTCATCTGAAGCCACCATGAAAATTTTCAATTCGGCATCAGGAAAAACGACCGTTCCAATATCTCGCCCATCCATAACAACCCCTTTTTCCAAGCCAATCTGTTGTTGCATTTCAACGAGTTTCCTCCGAACAGCAGAAATTTTGGCTACGTAACTCACTTTCTGTGCTACCCGCAAATCTCTAACTTCCGATTCCACATTCACACCATTTAAAAATATTTCGTAACGATCGCTATCTTCTACATATTGAAAATTCAATTGGATTTCAGAGAGTGCTTTTTCGACTTGGACCTCATTGGCAAAGTCCACTTTATTTTCAATAAAGTACAATGTAACGGCTCTATACATTGAGCCTGAATCAATAAATAGGTAATTTAATTCTTTGGCAAGTGCCTTGGCCAACGTGCCTTTTCCACAGCTACTGTAACCATCAATAGCGATATTAATTTTACGAGTCATCAACGATTCAATCCTGGCATCAAAGATAAGGATAATGTATTTGTGTTGATACCTGGAAATAAAGAAGCGCTCGCATAGGTCAAATGGTATTTCCACACTTTAAAGCGAATACCCCATCCAAATCCTGCTGCACCACGTCGATTATCCGATATCATTTCCATTCTTCTTTGATGATTATAACCCATGAGTACACTTAAGTTTTTACCCATGATTAATTCTCCCCCGAAAGCCAAATGACGAACAGCTTTATTCAAAAAATCAGCTTCCTTTTGCATCACCTCTTTGCCCGACAAATCCACTTGACCCGAATTCAGGTATTGATTGTAGGTGAGATCCCATTTCTGCAAACTGTGTGCTGTTAAATGGAAGCGAAACGGCATGTGTAAAGGTTTGTAGGATGCTCCCAATTGAATATTAAAGGGTAAATTTTCACGTTCGCCATTTTTGTATGACGCAAATTGAGCTCCCACATTTTTTATAGCCAAGCCCACTTGAATCGATGAATCCGATGGCGAATAATGCACTCCATAATTGGTGAAAATTCCATTAGAAACGTATGGTCCTAACACCGAATACACAAATCCCATTTGCGCTCCTACGACCAATTTTGCCCCTTTTTCTCTGGGGAAAAACTCACGAGAATAACCCATTGTAAACTTTAAGTCATTTGCAGAAAATTCACCAATTGGATTCTTACCAGCATCATATCCCTGCATCGTTCCGTAATCTACGTATTGTGCATGCAAAGAAAAATTGTTTAATCCACGGGAATACGAATATCCAGCACCTCCTTGAACAACCCCTTTCGTTTCACCAACTGAAGGAATGAGTGTTCCATACGAAGCTCCGTATTGTTTATGTAACGTATGATTCAATAAGGCCGGATTATTGGTTGTGTATTGAATATCCGATTGCGGCAAAGCCAACAAATACCCACCCCAAGCCATGCTTCTTGCATGTAAAGGCGACTCCAAAACGGCAAAGACCCCTTGCCCGCCAACCTGCGTTTTACCCTCATTAACAACGAGATACATCATCGCAATTAAGATTTTTCCGAGAAAGTTGGTCTTCATACTTTGCAAAAATAGGGTTTATTCCGAACTTTGTAACTTCTAATGAGCGGACTCGTATTTGGAATTGAAAACTTACCACAGCATAACGGGTACGTAGTGACACAAGGCACCTTCGATGGGGTGCACAAGGGTCACGTCCATGTTTTGCAGCAAGTTGTGCGAATAGCTCAGCAAGAAAATTTGCCCAGTATTCTCATTACGTTCCATCCTCATCCAAGACTCATCGTTAATCCAAACGATAAATCTTTGTCTTTATTATCTTCCATCAAAGAAAAAGCGCAGCGAATTTTAAACTTAGGCATCGACACCGTACTAGTTCTGCCTTTTACCGAAGAAATTGCGTCGTTGAGTCCATTGGATTTTATTTCAGGAATTTTGGTTGACAAACTGAAAGTCAAGCACATGGTGGTGGGTTACGACCATCGTTTCGGGAAAAACCGTAGTGGTGGTTTCCACGAACTGGTTGAGTGGGCACCCAATTATGGATTTCAAGTAACTGAAATATCCCCCAAAGAAATAGATGAAATTGCCGTTTCCAGCACCCGAATTCGCAAAGCACTTTTAGCAGGTAACCTACAAGAAGCCAATGAATTACTCGGATATAATTACACCCTGAGTGGTACCGTTATTCATGGACAAAAACGCGGCCGAACCATCGGTTTCCCTACCGCTAATCTTCAAATCGATGAACCCGGAAAACTCATACCGCCCCACGGAGTGTATGCCGGTTTTGCTGTTTTGGGGGATGGAAAAGCGGAACGAATTCCCATGGTGCTGAACATCGGCGTTCGTCCTACAGTAGACGGCACGCACCTAACCATTGAAGCCCATCTGCTCGACTTTGCTGCCGATTTGTACGATCAAACTATTCAATTGAAATTGATTGAGTTCATTCGTCCCGAACAAAAATTCAACAGTTTTGAAGATTTAAAGAATCAAATTCAAAAAGATGCGTTAACAGCAAGAGACATTACTTCACAATTTCAATTGAACAACCCCTTATAATTTGTCGCTTTTAACCACATATTGCTCGAACAATCTACTAAAATTGCCTCGAAAAGGGTATATTCTTTTTTCGTTGTTGGGGATGCTCATTCTGTTCCAACCCCTTCAGGCGCAAATTGGCGAACACCCAGATGATTCCGATACAACAGAGCAATCAGACAGTTCCGACTTAAGTGAAGAAGGCGAAATCAACGAAGGCTTACACGAGGATTTGAATCATCTTGAAGATTTAGCCGATGATACACTAAACCTTCCTGTTTTTGCACCCACTCAATGGATTTTCCCAGGTTTGGAGCCCGATTTTGACATGTATTACAATTGGGATACATCGGCAATTGACCCTTATCGCTATGATTTACGACGAATAAAAGAACAATATCATTTGGTCATCCTTCAAACCGATTGCGGATATCAAATTCCCATAAGAAATAGGGTTAATTCAAAATTTGGATGGCGGAGAGGGCGACTTCATGCGGGCATTGACCTCCAACTGCGAATTGGCGATACGGTTCGTGCAGCATTTGATGGAGTCGTTCGATTAAGCGAATACCATGGTGGTTACGGGAATTGTGTTATGATTCGTCATTACAACGGTATCGAAACATTGTATGGACATCTAAGCTTAAAACTCGTTAAACCCGGGGAGTTAGTCAATGCCGGTCAAGTAATTGGTCTCGGGGGAAGCACGGGTCGCAGTACCGGTCCCCATTTGCATTTTGAAACTCGATTCTTAGGAAGGCCTTTCGACCCGCAAAAAATCATTGATTTTGGAGCGGATACACTGAAAACAAATGTATTAACGATTTCGCCTGAAACCTTTAAAATCCCCAATTCAGGAAAATACTACAAAAAACGTCGATACAAAAAACGCAGAAAGCGTAAATCGCGAAGAAGACGTCGTGCTGAATTTTATTATGAATGGAAATTTGAAAAATTCGCAAAAGAAAATTCAACGAATTTATATGATGTCGAATATCACTCATAATTTATTGGTATTTTTGTCCGATAAGTTGTGAGTATACAAGTAGAAAATCTAAGTAAAGTTTACGGTAAACAAACTGCTGTAAATTCAATTAATTTCAATATACCTACGGGTGAAATTGTTGGCTTTTTGGGTCCCAATGGTGCCGGAAAATCGACGACCATGAAAATGCTTACCGGATATATACCCCCCACATCTGGCGGTGGTTCAATATACGGCATTGACATTGTTGAAGATTCTTTGGATGTACGAAAAATTGTGGGGTATCTTCCAGAAAACAATCCGTTGTATTTAGACATGTACGTTAAGGAATACTTGGCGTTTATTGGCGGCTTGTCGGGTGTAAAAGACATAAATCAGGCTGTAGAACATGTTTTAAATATCACGCGCTTAATCCCAGAAAAACATAAAAAAATTGGACAACTTTCAAAGGGTTACCGTCAGCGTGTAGGACTTGCACAGGCCTTGATTCACAATCCGAAAGTATTGATATTGGATGAGCCCACCAGCGGTTTAGATCCTATTCAAGTAGTAGAAATGAGAAATGTGATTACGGATTTAGGGAAAGACAAAACCGTTTTACTTTCCACGCATATTATGCAAGAGGTTGAAGCCATGTGTGACCGAGTAATTATCATAAATCATGGTAACATAGTGGCCGACGATCGTTTGGAAAATTTAAAACAAAAGAACGATTCTGGATTGGAAAACATCTTCCGCGAATTAGTAACCATTAATACAACGATTTAAACCATGTGGACAATATATAAAAAAGAGATCCGAAGCTTTCTGGGTTCCTTCATCGCTTATGTAGTAATGGGTGTTTTTTTGGTACTAACCGGATTGTTTTTGTGGTTCGTAGAGGGCAACAGTGTTTTTGATCTTGGGGTGGCGAGTCTACAAGTTATGTTTGACATTGCACCTTACATTTTGATTTTCTTAGTAAGTGCAATTACCATGCGCAGTATTGCAGATGAACGTAAATTGGGCACGCTAGAAATTATTACCACCAAACCTGTAACTGATACGGCAATCATATTGGCGAAGTTCTTTGCTTCCATTACCTTGATCATGTTTGCACTTTTGCCGACTTTGGTTTATTACTACGCTATTTATCAGTTGGCAACACCGGTGGGAAATGTAGATTCGGGTTCTGCTATGGGAAGCTATTTTGGCTTGATTCTATTGGCATCTTGCTATACAGGAATCGGATTGTTTAGCAGTTCCATAACAGATAATCAGATTGTTTCACTTTTAGTTTCTATGGTGTTATCTTTCTTCTTCTTTGCTGTTTTGAGTATGTTAGGAGATATAACGTGGTTAGATACCATTGGAAGAAGCTTAAGTTGGTTTGGACTGGAATTCCACTACAACTCTATAAGTAGAGGGGTTATTGACACTAGAGATACCGTATTTTTTATAGGTTTCACTGCCGTATTCCTGGGTTTAACCAAGCTTGTTTTTGAAAGTAGAAAATGGTAATGGAGAACAACAACATGGAATCAAAAACTGAATTAAAAAAATCAACAATGAAATCCCCAGAAAATAAATTCATCAATCGTACAAATAAAAAGGTCCAATCTTGGTTGAATTTCGGGGCATTGTTATTGGTTGTATTAATTGCCAATTTGTTGGGAAATGTTTACTATCAGCGATTTGACCTGACCGAAGAGAAGCGTTATACCCTATCGAATACCAGTATAAAATTAGCAAAAAGTTTGAAAGATAAGCTGTATTTCAAACTGTATTTGGATGGGGAAATGTCGGCGCGTTTCAAACGATTAAAATTAGAAATCCGCGATTTAGCCTATGAGTTTAGAGAAGCTTCGGGCAATAAAATTGAAATCGAGATTGTAGATCCATTTAAAGGTGCATCTGAAAATGATTTAAACGAAATTTTGCAAAGCTACGCAGATAAAGGAATCGAGCCTGTAAGAGACGTCGATCGTGAAAACATGGACGAAACCCGGATCAAGTACCTATTGCCTGGTGCGGAAATGTTGTACATTGACAAAACAACTTCCGTTAATTTCTTTGAATACGACGTTGCACTGTCGCCAGATGAAAATATATCCCGAGCCATTGACAATATCGAATATGAAATTGCCAATGGATTGCGACAAATTGCTTCGGAAAAAAACAAGCGAATTGTGGTGGCCGATGGCAGCAGCGAAATGGTGGATGCTCAGGTTCAAAGTTTCGCGATGGAATTGAGTAAATATTACCAAATTTCAGCACTAAATATGAATTTCAGCGATCCGGAATGTGCTCGTCCTTTCGAACAAAAAATTGCTGAAAATCCAGACAAAGCAGAAATGGTGCTGATTGATGGACTGCATCGCAGACTGAATTTAAATGACTTGTTAATTATCATCAAACCCCTCAAAGATTATTCCTACCAAGAATTATATTTAATTGACCAATTCTTGATGAAAGGGGGAAAGGTTATGTGGCTTGTTGACCCGGTGCACATGGAAATTGATAGTTTCCGAAGTTCAAAAGAAAACTTAGGAATAACCTACAACTTAGAGAATATTCAAGCTACATTATTGCACTACGGGGTTAATTTAAAAAACACCTTTTTAATGGATTTGAATTGTAATCGAATTCCTATCCCAGCATCAGGTCGAATGGAATTGGTGGAATTCCCCTATTTCCCATTGTTTATTGAGCCGCCTACTTCACACATTATCAATAAAAACATGGGTTCGGTTTGGGCACAATTCCCCGGAACCTTGGAGCCAAAGGTTAGACCGAATTTGGATATAATTCCGATCCTGGCAAGTACACCTTACACCAAAGTAATTACCACACCGGCAACAATTGATTTGGAACAAGTGTACATGCAAATGAGGGATGAGAAATTCAGAAGTTCATTAAATCAGGGCATTCAAATTTCCGGTGTTTTAATGGAAGGAAATTTCCGTTCACGGTATCAGTACATGCAGAAATACAATGGCAGCAACCATTTGGATTCAGGAAAGAGTAAGATGATTGTAATTGCGGATGGTGATATTATGCGCAATCCAGTAGGTAGTCGTGGAGTTCCGTTCCCAACGGGGTATGACCGTATCAATCAATTTACATTTGCCAACAAGAAATTCTTGTTGAATTGTATTGATTACTTAATTGACGACAATGGCTTGATAGAAATACGAAGTAAGGAACGCACATTGCGTTTATTGGATCCAGAAAAGGCCAAATCAGAAAGGAGTTATTGGCAATATTTATCGTTGATTTTACCATTGATGCTAATCATGCTTTTTGGTGCCATCAACCATTGGGTACGATTAAGAAAATATACACATTAATTTAGCTAATTCAGGAAGAATATGTACGAATTTTTAGAAGGTCCGATTGAATACATTACTCCAACCCATGCAGTAATTAATTGTCAAGGAATTGGTTACTTAATTTCCATTAGCTTGAATACATTTGAATCGATCAAATCAAACAAAAATGCCCGTTTGTTTATCGAACAGTTGTTCAAAGTGGAAAATCAAAGTCCCGTTTCGATTCAATTGTATGGCTTTTCGGATCCAGATGAACGTCATATGTTTCGAATGCTAACCTCCATTTCGGGAGTAGGAAACAATACCGCAATGATTATGTTGAGCAGTTTAGATCCTTCAACAATCACCAGTGCTATTTTAAACGGAAATGTGGGGTTATTAAAAAGCATCAAAGGAATTGGTGAAAAAACTGCACAGCGAATTGTGTTGGAATTAAGAGATAAAATTGCGGGAAGAAAAATGACACAGGGATTACCCGGATTGGATGCTTCTTCTAGCGCTATCGACGAGGCACTTACAGCACTTTCTGTACTTGGATACCCTAAGAATAACGCGGAAAAAGCGCTTTTGAAAGTGAGTAAGGAATTGGGCAGTATGGCTACGGTGGAAGAACTGATAAAGAATTCCCTCAAAATATTGTAATTTTACGCTTCTATTACCCAATAATTTAGCGTGAAATTCGTTAAACAGCAACAAGAAAGGCATGTCGCGTAGTTTACTTTTATTTTTAACTTATACCATTAGCGGATTCGCAGTTGCACAGACGGATACTACCGGAAAAACTCCATTTAAGGTAAAACCCTCTGGCAAAGACGATCCCAATAATTCATATTCCTCTAATGTGGATTTAAAAGATCCATTGAATTTAGTTTGGAAATACAATCCCAAAACAAATAGGTACGAAGCATATAAGCAGGTAGGATCTCTTTCCTACCCTACCGGAGAAAACTTGGGAGTGACCGAGTACTTCCAAAAAATCACGAAGGAGAAAAACAACGAATACAACCGAACGAAATCTCAAAACACCGATTATGGACAGGCCATTTCAAAAGGCGGTGTAACAGATTATATCAAACCTGTACTAAACAATCCTGCCATTTCGAAAATATTCGGTGCCGGAGCTGTTGATTTTCAATTAACTGGTTCGGCTATGGTAAAACTAGGCGGAACCATCAACGAATACCGCAATCCGAACTACAGCAAACGTCAGCAAAAATATTTTGTACCTGTATTTGATCAACAGCTTCAAATTTCTGCCAACGGTAACATCGGAGAATTTGTAAAACTGGGTATCAACTATGATACTGAAGCCCAATTTGATTTCGACAATCAAACCAACCTCGGTTGGAAAGGAAAACCCGATGGAATTTTAAAAGATGTGCAAGTGGGTAACGTGAATTTGAACCTACCTACCCAATTAATCAAACCTGCAAACAATCTTTTTGGATTTTCCAATACCATGCAGTTTGGTAAAACTACCATTAAAACGGTATTTTCTCAAAACCGAGGACAAAGCACGGAAACCGTTTTGAAAGGCGGTGCCCAAATGAATGAATTCAAAATTTCTGCCGATAATTACGACCAAAACAGACACTTTTTCTTATCTCAATTTTTCAGAGATAATTACGATAAATCGCTCGAAAATTTACCCATTGTAGCATCTGGTGTCATTGTAAACCGTGTGGAAGTATGGGTAACCAACCGTTCTGCGAATGTTGAAACACCTCGAGACATATTGGCATTTATGGATTTGGGGGAATCTCGTCCGTATCGAAATCAACTAGGTGGAAATTCAAACTTAGCACCAGACAATGCGAGTAATACCATATTTGGTCTTATTCAAAACAACCAGGCCGCTCGAGGAACAGGTACATCAGTGGATGAAATGTATCGTCTGTTTCCATTTTTTGAGCAAACAGTGGATTTCGATGTGTTGAATTATGCACGTCAATTAAAAAATACAGAGTTCACGCTGAATTCTCAGTTGGGATATATTTCATTGACTCAACCTTTAAACAACGACGAAATATTAGCCGTTGCGTTTGAATATACGTACCAAGGTGAAACGTATCAGGTAGGTGAATTCTCTAGGGATGTTCCTCCTGGAGATCAAAAACTGTTGTATTTAAAAATGCTTAAAGGCAATACCATCAGAACCCGATTGCCCATTTGGGATTTGATGATGAAAAACATTTACAGCTTGAATACCTATTCTCTATCGTTAGAAGATTTCAAACTGAATGTAATTTATGCCGATGATACTTCAGGAGCGGATTACAATTTTATTCCTGTAGGAAAAGCAAACCTACCCGCACTTGCCAACGGAAATCCGTTGATTCGAGTAATGGGCCTAGATAAACTAAATCGTCAACAAGAGGCCAAACCTGACGGAATATTCGACGCGATTGAAGGAATCACGATTCAAACCAAGATGGCACGAATCATTTTCCCTGTGGTTGAACCCTTTGGTTCATACTTACGAACCAAGTTCGAATCCCGAACGGATTTAGCTGATTATTACTGTTACAACGCCGTATACGACTCTACCAAATGGTTAGCACAACAGGATGTTAAGCACAATAAATTCTTCTTGCAGGGTAGTTTTAAGAGCTCAAATGGAGCTGAATTGTTTTTAGGAACAACCAACTTACAAAGAGGTTCAGTTCGAGTTACAGCAAACGGACGCCCACTTCAAGAAGGAATGGATTATGAGGTAGATTATGCCATGGGGCGAGTTCGAATCATCAATCAAGGGTTGCTTCAAGGTGGTGCTGAAATTCGTGCTTCTGCGGATGGTCAAAGCTTTTTCAATATCCAGCAAAAGACCTTGTTAGGCGGTCGTGTAGAACATAAATTCAGCAAGAAATTGATTGTTGGGGGAACGTTGCTTCACATGTATGAACGTCCTCTCACCTCTAAAACCAATTTCAATGAAGAGCCCCTGTTAAATACTATTTTTGGCGCAGATTTAGCATACAGTTCAAAGTCTCGTTTCTTAACGAAAATGATCGATAAATTACCGTTTATCGAAACCAAAGAAATTTCAAACATCACAGCATACGCGGAATTTGCACAGATAGTTCCTCATAACCATAAGTCACAGGGAGATCAACGCGGTGTTTCCAACCTAGAAGACTTTGAAAACGCAGAACTTCCCAATGATTTTAAAGTGGTAAACAACTGGGTAGTGGCAAGTGTCCCTCAAAAACAACCTGATTTGTTTCCAGAAACATCAAACTCCAACAAATTCAGCTGGTTAAACAAACATGCGAAATTGAGCTTTTATACCATCGACCAATTGTTTTACAGGGATCTAGACATGCCTGAAAACATAAAAAACCGAGTTGATGAGATATTGAGCGATCCATACATGCGTCAAATTGACCAGCGCGAGGTTTTCCCTGAACGTAATTTCCCTCAAGGTACTCCAACCATTTTGGCTACATTGGACTTGGCATTCAATCCCAAAATCAAGGGAATGTACAACTTCAACACCAATGATCAGGAAATCAATGCGAATGGTGAATTTTTGGATCCAAGAAAAAGTTGGGCGGGAATCATGAGAAGAGTGGATCAAAACGACTTTGAAGCTGCCAATATTGACTACATCGAAATTTGGATGATGGATCCCATGATGAACAATCCCTCACTCAGTGGTGAATTGTTGTTGCACTTGGGTAATGTGAGCGAAGATATCCTCCCCGATCGAAGAAAAGCATTTGAAAACGGACTTCCCACTTCGGCGGCTACAGCCAATGAAACAGATACCTCGTCGTTCGGTATTGTTCCTACAGGTCCGCAAATCAATTTTGCTTTCGACAATAATCCAGCAACGTTAAAAACTCAAGATTTAGGTCTGGATGGATTGGGTGACACGGAAGAAAAATCATTTTACGATACGCTATATCTCGAGAAATTAAAAAACACATTTGGCTCTGGTTCTCCCATTTATCAAAAGGCACTACTCGATCCATCAAACGATAATTTCGTTCACTATCTCGAAGACAATTACACTCAAATCGATGCAGATATCGTTCAACGTTATTCTCGCTACCAAGGTATGGAAGGTAACTCCAATCCCGATCGATTCACCGGTGCGTATGCCGACATGCCCAAATCCTCTACAACTCAACCAGATTTCGAAGATATTAACCGTGACTTCACCATGAATCAGAGCGAAGACTATTATCAATATCGCATCAAAATCAGCGGCTCTGATTTGACCATTGGTAAAAACTATGTGTCGGATGTTGTAACCAATACAGTGAAATTGAGAAATGGTAAAGACAAAGAAATTAAATGGTTCCAATTTAAAATTCCAATTCGCGAATTTGAAAAAGCGGTAGGTAATATTTCCGATTTCAAGAGTATCCGTTTTATGCGTATGGTTATGACAGGATTCAATGATTCTGCTGTATTGCGTATGGGTTACATAAATATGGTTCGCGCCGATTGGAGAAGATACACCAATTCATTAAAAACTCCGGGTGTTGTAATTCCTGCCGACCCCAACGATGGCACAAAATTCGTTGTAAGTACGGTAAATCTTGAAGAAAACAGCAAACGTTCACCCGTTGCCTATGTAACTCCTCCGGGTATCGTGAGAGTACAAAACATGGCTTCCTTGGGAACCGTTTTGGAAAATGAGCAAAGCTTATCATTAGTTGCTTGCAATCTTCAACCGGGCGATGCACGCGGTGCTTTCAAAACCGTTACTTATGACGTAAGAAACTACAAAAGAATGCAGTTATTCGTACACGCTGAAGAAGTGACTCAAAATACCATCGAAGATGGAGAGGTTTCTGTTATTTTACGTTTCGGTACCGACTTAACAAGCAACTACTACGAATACGAAGTTCCTTTAAAAATGACTCGTGGCTATGTTAATACCAATTTGGCTAACGCGGATCAACTGGTTTGGCCAAACGACAATATGATCGATTTGGAGTTTGATAAATTATTCAACCTCAAATTAGACCGTCAAAATGCCAATTGGCCTATGACAGCCCCTTATGTAAAGCCCATTGAAAAAGGCAAAATCACAGTGATGGGTCTACCCGATTTATCCAATATTCGTGTGGTATTAGTGGGAGTTAAAAACAATTCTCCCCTACCCAAATGCTTTGAAGTATGGACCAACGAATTACGCGTAAAAGACATTGCCAACGGTGGTGGTTGGGCTGCCTTGGCCAACGTACAAGCTCAATTGGCCGATTTAGGTCAAATAAACATGGCGGGCTCCATTCGAACCATCGGTTTTGGGGATGTCGATAAAAAATTAAACCAGCGTTCCCTGAGCAATAATTACAACTACGACATTGCCTCTAACTTGGAATTTGGTAAGTTCTTCCCTGCAAAAGCTGGAGTGAGTATTCCGGTTTATTTGGGATGGTCAGAAAGTTATATTCAACCCAAATTCAATCCCCTAAATCCAGACATAGAGCTTAAACCTTATTTGGAAGGAATAAATAATTTAGCACTCAGAAGCCAAATCAGAAAAGCGGCTGAAGATTACAACTCATTGTTCAGCTTCAATGTTAATAACTTCAAAATAAACAATCCAGCAAAAGGCAAAAAGCGTCCTTGGAATGTTTCCAATTTCAATGGAAGCTATAGCTACCAGAGTCAATATCGTAGAAACCAACAAATTGAAGAGTATTTCATCAATACCACTCAAGCTACTTTAGGTTATGCTTATGGAATGAATACCAAATTCATCCGTCCGTTTAAGAAAATCAAGAATAAAAACTTGGCTTTGGTGCGTGATTTCAACTTCAATTTTATGCCTTCGAACTTCACTTCACAAATGCAAATCAATCGATTGTATAGTGAAAACCAGGCAAGAAATAATAATAATTTCGTACAAATTAATCCAAGACTTTACGATAAAAACTTTACGTTGAACCGTAATTATAATATGTCGATTCCGTTGGCAAGTTCATTAACCGTAAATTACTCTGCCAATGTTGAAGCACGAATCCAAGAACCCTTTGGGGCAATCAATTCACCTGAAAAGCAAGATTCCATTCTTTCTGAATTCTTGGGCTTTGGTAGAACATCTAGATTCTACCAAACCATGAACGCTTCGTATACGTTCCCATTCCAAAAAATTGGGGTATTGAAATGGATCAGCGCCAATGCTACATACAACGGAAGTTACGAATGGCGTCAAGCCCCACCTGCCTTTGCTAGTTTAGGAAACAACATCCAAAACAGCCAAGATATCAACTTAACAACTCAGCTCAATTTCGGTCAACTTTATAACCAAATTCCTTTCTTGAAAGATTATCGCAATCCCAAGAAAAAGAAAAAAGATCCCAAAGCTGAAAAGAAAGACGGCAAAGAAGAATCATTCGCGAGTGCCATTGAAAAAGGCAAAGAATCCTCCTCAAACAAGCCCCATCCAGCTATAATTTTGGTGGGTGACTTCTTAACCATGTTCAAAAATGCCAACTTCAATATCTCACAAAAACAAGGAACTGAATTACCCGGTTTTGGATATAGACCCGACTATTTTGGCTTTAACTTCAAACATTTGCAACCCGGTTTGGGATTTGCATTTGGTCAACAAGATGAAACCATTCGCTATAAGTTAGCGAGTCAAGGTGCATTAAAACAAGATACTCGTCAAGCAAACTTCTACCGAAACAATTCCACTCAGAATATCACCGGAAATATTACCATCGAACCGTTCAAAGATTTCCGTATTCGTTTGGATTTCTTAAGAAATGAAGTTCGTGGAACTCAAAGTATATTCAGGTACGATGGACTTAAATGGATGGATGAAGGATTAACGCAAAATGGAACATACACCGTTTCTGGAATTTACGTAAATACCCATTTCGTGAAGGATCAAAATCAAAACGAAAATCATCCAAACGCAGTTTTTGATGCGTTTATTGCCAATAGATATACTGTGGCTTCTCGACTTCAAGGTGCAGACCCTCGATTTGACGGTGTTGCAGGAACCTTGATTGATACCATTACTAAATTCCCCGTAGGTTATTCGAAAGCCGCCCAAGATGTAATAATTGGTGGATTCCATTTGGCCTATTCCGGTGGTGATGTGGGACGTGGCGACATTAGTGGATTCCCAAGAATTCCCCTACCCAACTGGAACATCAACTACAATGGTTTATCCAAATTGCCCGGTCTGTCGGATATCTTCACCAATATCAACATCAAACATGCCTATAAAGGAACGTATTCAATAGGAAACTACACGCAAAACTTGAAATACAAAAGCGATGAGGCTCCGGAAATGGGCAAAGATTTGACACCCAAATACCAAATTGCAGATGCTACCATTTCGGAAGGATTCTATCCTTTGGCCGGTTTGAACGTGACTACTAAAAATAACTGGACCATAGGGTTTGAATACAAGCGTTCAAGAATTTTGAAATTATTCGCTTCAAGTTTCAACTTAACTGAAATGCGTCAAAACGAGTTCCAAATGAATGCAGGTTACCGTGTAACTGGTTTAACATTGCCTATCAAACGCCGCGGTCGCAAAATCTATTTGCCCAACGATTTTCGCTTTGACTTAGCCGTTTCAATCAACGACAATGTTACCGTGATTCGTAAAATTGATGTAAACGTAAATCGCTACACAGCAGGTATGACCAACATACGAATTAGCCCTTCAGCTACGTACCAAGTAAATCAAAAAATCAACTTGGCGCTGCGATATAATCGTGTAATAATGGATCCAAAAATTCAAACTCAATACTATACTTCTTTAACGGATTTTGGAATTGAGTTACGTTACACGTTCAATTAATTTTAAATTGGGAATAAATAGTCTGCTTAAACCATTGTAGCTCCATATTTGAATTTTCAACCGTTTAAATAATCACAACCCAAACTCGAATACACCATGCTGAACTTTCTCCGCTATAATTTTATAAATTCCCGAAATGCGATGATTCAAAGCTCTCGTTTTTGGGGGATGTTTTTCGCGGTTTTCACCGGAAGTATTGCAATTGAAATTCACGCTCAGGGTCAACCCCAAATTCCTACGGGAACTTGGCGATCACATTTGAGTTACAAAAATGCACAAATCTGTGAAGCCACTTCACGGTATGTCTATGCAGCCTCTGAAAATGGATTCTGGAGAACCAACGATTTTGGAGAAACTACCGTGCTCAAAAAAGCTGATGGATTCAATGGTTTGGAGGTTTCCGCACTAGGATTTTCCCCAGAAAAAAACACCCTATTCATCGGATATAGCGATGGGAATATCGATTTGTTAATAAATGATTCCAGAATTATCAATGTACCTGGTTTCAAAAACAAACTTCTTCAAGGAGACAAACAAATTTGGCATGTTTCATTTTTTCAAAACGACGCCATCATTTCTACCAATTTCGGATTGCTCGTTGTTGATTTAAATAAAGGCGAAATTCGAGATAGCTACACCTCAATTGGTGATCTTGGAATTGAAATTCCTGTATTTGCATCATGTATTGCTAACGACTCCATTTTCATTGCCACTCAAAAAGGAATTCGAAAAGCGCGTTGGAGTCGCATTGAAAACCTGAACGATTACAATCGTTGGAGCTGGGCGTATAAAGGCAACCGCTGTTCGCAATTAGCCACCTTCAACGACACTCTTTTTTTCGAAACCGACTCGTTGGTATATAAATACAAAAACAACACAATCAGAACCTTACGAGATCAAAAAAGAGTTATTGCCAAAATCTTTAATTCCAATAATTCCTTGCATGTAGTACGACAAAGTGAGATATTCAAAATCAATAATTTCGGATATTCAATCACTCCGATCAACTTAGTAAGCTCCGCAACATTATTTAATAACAACTATTGGTTTTGCACAGGTATTGGTCCAGGGGTTATCAAGAAAGAAGGCACCAACGAATATTCCTTTATGCCCAATGGTCCGGATCGAGCATCGGTGTTCGATATGAGCAAATCGGGAAATTTACTTTTGGTAACCGGCGGTGGAGTCAGCAGTACTTTTGGTAATGCTTTCAACAATACAGGTTTTTACATGTACGATGAGAACGGATGGAAAAGCAATATTGAATCGCCATTCAATCAAAACATGTACGACTTTACATTTGCCTTACACCGTAAAATCGAAAATCATTTGTTTGCGGCAACCCATTCCAATGGTATTCTAGAATTTAAAGGCAAAGAAATCATCCAACGATACGACAATACCAATTCCCCTTTAAAACGAATTGGAGATACTTCATTCATACATATCGGGGGGATGGCTGAAGACAGCAAAGGAAATTTATGGGTGGTCAATTATAACGAGGAATTCGCATTATTGAAACTTACCCGTTCTACCGGTGTTTGGAATAAGTTTAAACTCACACAATCCAATGTTAAAAAATTAATCATCGATGACCAAGATCGCAAGTGGATGATCCTTACCGACGGTGGAATACTGGTGTTTCATGAAGGGAATAATATCGATTCAGACTTAGATGATCAATTTTTAAAGTTAACTCAATCAGAAGGTTTAATTACGGGGGATGTTCTGTCGTTAAGTTCAGACAAAAACGGCTATGTTTGGATTGGTACCAATCAAGGATTGAATGTATTTACTGGATCTTTTGATTTCTTTTCTGGGATAAAAATTGATCGCTTTATTGTTGAGCAAGATGGCGCAGTTGGCTATTTAATGGGCGAAGAAACGATCAATGATATTCTCGTTGACGGAGGAAACCGTAAATGGATGGCGACAAATAATGGTGTATTCTGTATTGACGAATATGGACAACGCGTAATTCGACATTTCACAACTGAAAACTCTCCATTGATATCCAATCGCGTTAAAACCATAGGTCAGATTGCTAACACCAGTGAAATATTCATTGGAACGGATAAGGGAATTGTTTCATACCGCAACGATGCTGGTTTTGGTAGTGAAGCGTTTGATAAAATTGTGATTTATCCCAATCCCGTTCCACCCAAATACGATGGATTAATTACCATCGAAGGGTTAGCAAATAATTCGGAGATTCGAATTGTTGACTTACAGGGAAAAGTAGTTTATCAAACAAAGGCCAACGGATCTAAAGCCACTTGGAATGGTATTCGTTTTGATGGTAGTCGTCCCAACAGCGGAGTTTACTTTGTTTTTGCAATCAATAGCGATGGTAGTGAAACTGCCATGGGCAAATTTGTGTTTATAAAATAACAATCACCACTCCAAAACCTGACCGTCGAAAGCCAAATCAATACCATCGGGCAACTCGTTGCACACATCATCATGAAATCCAATTTGATGGCTCATATGAGTAAAATAGGTGTGCTCCGCTCCTACTTTTAGGGCAATTCGTGTGGCTTCTTCTAAGGTAAAATGAGATATATGCGTTTCACGGCGCAACGCATTCAACACTAAGTACTTCACCCCTTTTAATTTATCCAACTCGATTTGATCAATATAGTTGGCATCGGTAATGTAGGCAAAATCGTTAATCCGAAATCCTAAAACAGGTAATCGATAATGCAACACTTCAATGGGAACTACTTGAATATCCCCAATAAAGAATGGCTTATTATCAATGAGATTCACTTCAATTTCAGGGATTCCAGGATACTTCAAATCCGCAAAAATATAGCTGAATTGTTCCTTGAGAGATTCATGGACACGGGGGTGCAAATAAACAGGGATTTTTTTGTCATTGATGAAATTGAACGGACGAATATCATCCAATCCAGCGGTGTGATCGCGATGTTCATGGGTAAACAGAACAGCATCGATATTATCAACATTCGCACGTAACATTTGGTAACGAAAATCGGGTCCGGTATCAATAATCAAGCGTTTACCCAGTGTTTCCACCATGACACTTGCTCTTAAACGTTTGTCTTTTGGATTATCGCTCAAACACACGGGCGATTTACACCCAATGGGTGGCACACCTTGCGAGGTTCCTGTACCAAGAAATGTAACCTTCATCCGATTCCACTACAATTTTAACACATACTCTTTGGAATAACTATATAGAAGTGCGGAAAGGGTCAAATTTATCGAAGAAGTCGAGTTAGAAAGACTTTTTGTAACCTATTAGATTATTCCGTCATAACTAAAAAGGCCATCCCTTCGGATGGCCTTTGAAAATTTCTTTATTACCAATTATTTTGAGGAAGGATGATTATAAAGTAACTCAAGAAGTTGCACTTTATCTTCTAATAATTTGATTTTATCCTCATACAATTGTTTCAGTTCTGGAGGGAAAGATGAATGTCCGATTTGATTATTTATAGAACTATTGAAATTATTAAAAGCAATTGCTTCATCGAATCCCAAAATTTGTTCCATTTGAACATCGAGTATTTTAGCAATTTCTTGAAGTTTATCAAGCGTTAATGAAACTTCATTTCTCTCGATTTTACCATAACCAGTAATTGACATGTCCAACTCACCTGCCATATTTTCCTGAGAATACCCTTTAATTTCTCTGATTTTCCTGATTTTCGAACCGATATTCATTGGATCAAAAATAGTCAGTAGAAATTGAAAAAGCAATTTTGTGAATTTGATAGTTCAAAATCAACAAATATTCAGACAAATTCTATTTGTACAAATTATTATAAATCTGTGCGACTTCGCTAGAATTCAATTCTTTCCCCCAGATAGCAACATCTTTGATGTAACCTGTAAATGGATGCCATCCACCTGTCCATCTTCTACCAATGGAAATGTCTAAAGTATTGGAATTCGAAATTGTACCATTGGATGATTTCTCAGAAACCAAAACACCATCAACATAAATTCGATTATAACTCGCAGAATGGGTAACACAAACATGATGGGGAACATTGAACCCATAGGCTGATGGCGACAAGTGCGTTTGTTTGCTTGAATTATCTTGCCAAGGGCTATAAACGTTATAAACAGAAGAACTGTTGTAATTTAAACTAAATTCGAATCCCGCTCCCCAACCACTTTGCTGCCACTTACTTATAATTATTCCATGCCAATTATCACTGATATTAGTTGGATAAATATAGGCAGAAATACTATAAACTGTAGGATTTACTGAGTTTGAATGGGGGATATTAACATTAGAATTACCATCAAAATATGCTGCTTTTAGATTAGTACCTGGTATAGATTGGAATTGAATATTACCATTGCCTGTTCCGTTGTTTTTGTTGATTGATAAATCTGAAAAATCATTAGCTAAAGTCCATAATCCTAATAGATTACCAAACGAACTAAATAATGTTATCTGCTTAAATTTGAATTTAGTTGGAATCAATCGGTTATCATAATATTCTTTTCCATTTTTATCTACAGCAATTAATTCAATATCAAGATACTTCACAGTTTCTGGGAATTTCTCTGATAGTTTAAAGTGATTGATTTTATTAGATACAAACAAATCATTGTTGCTAACATCTACATTTAATGAATACTTAATGTTGAAAGAATCTTTTGCCTTGAAATTTAAAACACAAGACTTAAGAGTTATGTTCTTGAAAATTTCAATATCTATCATTGAATCATACATTTCCAACGTCTTGGATATCTTAATCTCCGGCAAAGAATTATTCATTTTCACTGTATTTGAAAATTTATTACCATGAATATCTTCTGAATTAAAAAGTACTTCGATGGTTTTACTTCCATAAGAAAAATAATCTCTAAGTTGATATCGATTTAAATTAACACTAAAAGATGTATCATTTCCTGCATTATTTATTTTAATACTGGTT